>OGPN01001821.1_pt1 | contig 13189 bp, 8 predicted proteins | sample 1552941 | NCBI WGS metagenome assembly OGPN01 (sample SAMEA2580220, study PRJEB22360) | human gut metagenome | biome: human gut; feature: human-associated habitat; material: faeces | place: Denmark | collected 2008/2010
AATTTTACCTTTTGCAGTCTTTTTTAGAGCGTGTTTGAAAAAGGCTTTCTGCAAATTGTGACGTGCATCTTGCGGGAATGATTTTTCAAACACGCTCTAAGGCAGAAAGGAAATGTCAGATGAAAGCGAAACATCATACAAATTTTCAGCCGGACAGGGTGTTTTCCTATTTTCTGAAAGAATGGAAAGTGCTTCTGGCAGTGACTATCTCCGGTTTGATTTATAATATCGGCCTTCTGGCAGGTCCCTGGTTTGAGGGGAAAATGACCGGCTGCCTGGTGGATATCCTGAAAGGGGCTGACCAGTTTTCGGATATGCTGGTTCTGGTACTGGGCTATGTGACCGCCATTGCAATTGTCCAGACTGCCAGATATATCAAGCGGTTTTATGTGCGGCGTTTTGCCAACAATGTAAATCGAAGAATGAAAGAAATCCTGTACGCCAGTCTGGTGCGGAAAAGTCGTGCAAGCCTTCGGGAAGAGGGCGAGGGAAGCATTATGACCAAGGCAATCCTGGATGTGGATGACTGCGTAGAGGGAATGCGCAAATTCACTACGGAGATTTTTGATACAGGGGTTGCCCTGGCTGCTTATGCCGGAATGCTTTTGTGGTATGATTTCAGGCTTGCCCTGCTTTGCATGATCTTTCCGCCGATTTCCTATATGACGGCGGAGAAGATGAAAAAGATGATCCAGAGAACTGGTGCTGCATACAAAGAGCAGTCAGGATATTTAAGTACAGCTATTCTGGAACGGGCAGAAAATGCTATTACATACCGTGTCTTTGGATGTGAAGAGGAGCGCCGAAAGGTATATGAAGAGAATCTTACTTCCTACGAAAAGTCAGCCATAAAGGCGAATATCTGGAATTCCATCATGCCTCCGCTGTACCGGATCATCTCCATGGCTGGTGTGCTGTTTATCCTGTATTTTGGGCAGAAAAATGTTCTGGGAACTGGCTGGAGCACATGGAACATTGCATCTTTTACCACTTTCCTGGCATGCTTTGTGAAGCTGTCAGTAAAATCTTCCAGTGCAGCGAAGCTGTTTAATGCGGTGCACAAGGCGCAGGTTTCCTGGAAGCGTATTAAGCCGCTTTTGACAAAGCAGGAAGAAATTCCAAAGAGTGAGAAAAATGTGTCTAGAATTCTGGAAAATGGGAAAGTGGAAAAGATCGAAAATGTGTCTGTTAAACATGCAGAAGAAACATTGTCGCAGAAGGAACTATCTCAGCTAGAGATAGCCCAGTCAGAAATTCGTTACAGGAACGTAAAACAATTGCAGGTCCGTCATCTGAATTTTGCTTATCCGGATGGGAAACAGATTCTGAAGGATATTTCCTTCAAAGCTGAAAAAGGGCAGATAATCGGAATTACCGGACCAGTGGCCTGCGGAAAGTCTACTTTGGGAAAAGTATTTTTGTGCGAGTATCCATATGAAGGTCAGATTCTTGTGGATGGCAAAGAGCTTCAGAATATGCCCCCATCCTGGCAGACGAATATCATAGGCTATCTTGGTCATGATCCGGAGCTGTTTAACGACAGCGTGGAAAACAATGTGCTTATGGGTGAACAGAAAAAGACAGAGGATTTCCTGAAAATAGTTTGCATGGCAGAAGAAGTAAATGAGATGGATGATGGTTTACAGACTCTGGTAGGAAATGGTGGCGTACGTCTTTCGGGCGGACAGGGAAAACGTCTGGCTCTTGCAAGAACTCTTTGCCACAAAAAAACGGTTCTGATTCTGGATGATCCTTTTTCGGCTTTGGATAAGAGCACAGAGAGACAGATTTTTGCCAATTTAAAAGCACAGTCGAAAGAGAATATTGTGCTGCTGATTTCCCACCGTCTGTATCTGTTTCCGCAGATGGATCAGATCATCTGGATGGAAGATGGAAAAACAGTGGTGGGTACGCATGAAGAATTGCTTGAGAAGGTACCGGAGTATAAGAAATTATTTACTGAGGAAGGAGGTGCAGAGAGTGAAGACAGACAGAAATAAGAACAACTTGAAATCAGAAGAAAATATGATTTTGAAAAAGAGCAGAAGGTCAGATGCAAATGTTTTTCCGGCAGAAAACAGGGGCAAAGGGAAATTTGCAAAAGCGAAAAAAAGACAGGTAAAAGGTGTGATCTGGAAAACAGTTCTGCAGCAGAAATGGCTGTCTATGGGTATTGTCTTTGCTGTAGCAGGCGCAGTGGTAACGGCTCTTATCCCGCCGCTGATCCTAGCAAAAATCGTAGATACAGTCACAGCGGGAAAAGCCGTGACATTCTGGGTGATTTTCCTTTATTTTGCAATGCTTGCACTTACCGGATTTATGGAATCTGCCAGGGAAGGTCTGCTTACCGTATTTGGGCAGAAAATCACACATGCACTTAGAAGCAGCCTTATGGAAAAATTCATATGCCTTACTTCTGACAAACTGACAGGGCTGGAACCTGGAACTCTGGCTTCACGCTTTGTTGGTGATGTAGATACTGTGGAAAATCTTTTTACCTCAGGGATCATCAGCATGTTTGCTGACGCCTGCAAGATTATCAGTATTCTGGTGGTAATCTGGTTTGAAAATAAGGGACTCACTGTGGTGCTTCTTGTAATGCTGCCATTTCTTTTCTGGTTTACCAGACATGTGCAGAAAAACATGCTGGCAGCCCAGATTGAAAATCGTAAGGCTGTGGGAAGAGCCTCTGGCCATGTGCCGGAAACCCTTCATAATATCCGTACCATCCATTGCCTTGCCAGGGAAAAATATATGGAAGAGCGTTACGATACTTATATCGGTGAAAGTTACCAGGCAATGGAGAGAACCAATTTTTATGATGCAGTATATTCACCGGTGATCTTGATTTTAAATGCAGTCGTGGTTGCAGCTGTGATGCTGCTTTCAGCATCTGGAAATAAGATGGTGCTCACGTTTTTTGGAATGTCTGCGGGAACTGCAGTGGCTGTGATCAACTATATTTCACAGATTTTTTCGCCGATGGAAAGTCTTGGAATGGAGATTCAGACCATCCAGTCCGCGGTAGCTGGAATCCATAGGATTAATGAATTCTTTGGGCTGGAGGAGAAAGAAAATGGCGTACAGGAGAATGGAGATACCGAGAAAACCTGGAATAATCCGGCAACAAAAATAGAAGAAAACAAAAATGAAAAGATTAGCCGAAAGGAAGCGATGGCTGATATGGAAGAAAGGCACAGACTGGGAGCTTCTGACAGTAATAGTTTGCCGTTTGTAGAATTCCGGAATGTAACCTTCGGCTACGATGAGCATGTGGTGCTGGAGCATCTGAATTTCAAGGTGATGGATACCGATCAGGTGACTCTCCTTGGACGAACTGGTGCAGGAAAGAGTACGATATTGAAGCTGCTTCTTGGACTTTATGAGCCGGATCAGGGACAGGTACTGCTCCACGGCATTCCGGCAACGGCTGTGAGGGCTGGAGAACGACGGAAACTCTTTGGATACGTAGAGCAGACTTTTCACATGGTGTCGGGAACCGTACGCGACCAGATTACATTATATGATGACCGGATCTCTGATCGTCAGGTAAAGGCTGTTGCAGAGCTTACAGGTTTAAAAGAGGTGATTGAGAGTCTGGAAAATGGTTACGATACTTATTGCACCACGGAGATTTTTTCCCAGGGACAGTGGCAGCTGATATCCATCGCCAGGGCAGCAGTAGCAGAGCCCAAACTGCTTCTTCTAGATGAGATCACTGCAAACCTGGATGCGGAGACAGAGAAGGCTGTTCTGGCCGCATTGAAACGTGTGGCAAAGGATCGTACCGTTATTTCCATTTCACACAGAACGTCCGCAGAACTGGGAAGGACGATTCAGATTTAATCTGAGATTGTGAAAAGCACTTATAAAATTTTTATAAAGTGCTTTTCACAGTGGATTTTAAATGTTATAATTCTGATTACATTCTTACATGTCTGATCTGGAGTTTTTTATCATGCTTCAGAATAGCGGGCATTTCATAATCACTAATTTTTATTCTGTTTATATTTATCATTTGCCGGAAGTCATCGGCAGCATTCACTTAATTTACGCGGACAAGGAGTTGAAGCCTTTTTTGTCTCGTTTTTGTTGTTGGTAAAGGGTTGCGTTTTATGTGAAAATCGAGGTGATTATCATCAATCTTACAGGTATGATCTTGAAAATGCGTTACTGTATCCTGGAGCAGGTAGGCGCAGGTGGGGAGGGGCATTTGTACCTTGCCAGGGATATGGAGCTTGGAAATTACTGGGCAGTAAAAGAACTTCCCCTTGAGAAAAAGCGTGAAGCCAGATTGCTGCGGCTTCTGGAACATCCATCCATTCCACGGATGGTAGATTATGTGGAAAATGGAGATCACTGTTATCTGATCATGGAATATATTCGTGGAAAGTCCCTTGGACAGATGTTAAAGGAGGGACATGTTTTTGCAGCGGATGAGCTTCTTTCCTACGGAGACACTGTGCTTGCAGTTCTGGAATATCTTCATGGGCAAAAGCCGCCGGTATATTATGGGGACTTGAAACCGGATAATCTTATGCTTTCAGATTCGGGCAAATTGTATCTGGTGGATTTTGGGAGCGCGGTGTTTGGATTTGGAGAAAATCAGCGGATCTGTATGGGAACAGAAGGCTTTGCAGCTCCAGAACAATATGAGGGAAAAGTAAACAGCTCCAGTGATCTTTATGCTTTGGGAAAAACATTACAGGCGCTGGCAGGAAAAAACTGGTTATCCGTTTTGTGGAAAGTTCCGGGATTTGCTTTGTTTCTCTATAAATGTACCCGGCCTCAGGGGAAAAGACGATTTGAAAATGCGGCACAGGCAAGAAAAATGCTTTCTGGTATAGGAAAAAGAAAAGGGCTTGCTAGAAAAAATGCAGCGGTGGTGATTGGAACTACGGGGATTTTGCTGGCTGCAGGTGTATTTCTTGCAGGATCAGAGCAGCAGGCAGCTTTCGAAAGTGCATTGGCAGAAGTAACGAAGGGATATTACGAGATAGAGGAAAATGAGTCTTCTTCGTTGTCAAAGGAATTTGCAGCAGAAGCAGATAAAAAAAGTACAGGCAAAGAAGCAGATAAATTTCTTCTTAAAAAATGCGAGCAGGCAGAAAGTGCTTTGCAAAAACTGCAAAAAGAATATACGAAAGATGAAGAGCAGAGAAAATTGCTTTTGTTATTGGCGGTAAATGCAGAACTTCAGAAAGAGTGGGAACGGGCAGCCGTGTATTATGAGCAGCTGCTGTTGTATGCGCCGGAATTTGCAGAAGGGTATGGGAAATATGGACTGTTCCTTTTGCGAAGAGGTCAGAAGAATTCCAGCAGGAGACTTTATGTTTTATACAGAAGCAGTAAAGCAGATGGGACGAATTGTAAGAGCGTTGAAATCTGGGAAAAACAGATGGAAAGTGAAACAGGTGAGGGAAAATGAAAAGATGGAGAAGCATAAGGAGAAAAATTGCGAAAAATTCAAATCGAAAAGGTATATATTTGCACAGCATCTGGAATAACTTTCGGAAACCTGGAATTTATCTGATGGTGACAGTGATTTTACTTATTACCAAAGTTGGTATACTTTACACTTATGGTGGGGAATTTGGAGGATTTGATATCGATATTGGTGCTGATGAAGGTATATTTGATAATTGGGAGGAGGCTGAAGGAAATCAGGAAACTACGGAGCCAGAGCAGAAAGAAAATGGGAGCAGTAATGGTAATGAGAGCAATAATAACAGCAATAGTGACAGCGCGAATGGCGGTACTAGCAGTAATGACATAGAAAATGACGGTAATAATAACAGTCATAATAGCGGTAGCAGTAACGATAACAACAGCGGGAATAATAACAGTAACAACAATAATAACAATAATAACAATAATAGCAACGCAGGAGCTGGCTTGTCGAAAACAGAGAACGGTGACAACACAGGTGATGAGGAGGGCTGGGAAAAACCTCAAGCTGCGGGTTCTGAGAGAAGACCAAAAGAAAACAGGAAAGAAATAAAGAAAGAAAACAGTGTCACGGCAGCCTTACCGGCAAACAAAAACGCAGAGAATAAGAAAACGAATATAAATGTAGACAACAGTGCCAATGGAACTGAGTCTAAAAGCAATACTACAAAAAACACTCCTCGTGTAAAGAAGGATAGCTCAAAAAGCAAAGAAGAAAAGTCAGAAGATACCGCAGCGGATGAAAATATAAGTGAAAGCAGGATTACTGCCAGAGAAACAAAGAATACTGATCGGAAAAAAGCAGATAGGTCCAAAGCAAAAATTACGGAAAGTCCTAAAAAAGAAAATACCAGTGAGCACTTGAAACTCACAGGGGCCGGCACGGTTTTTACAGCAGTTGGAATGACAAAGATATCTCGCAAATTGGGGTTTTATAACAAAAACGATGAAAATATAGAAAAGAATGAAAATATAAATAAAAACAATAACATAAATGATGATAAAAACAGCACAATATGTTTTGCACACGAAGAAACAGTCCCTGTAAATGAATATCCTGAAATACAAGTTATAAGAACAATCGCTGAGCAGGATGTTACAATTCTGTCTTTGAACTTAAATGGTGATGAGATTTTCTGGCATCAGGAGGGGGATACCCTTGTATTTGACCAGCCGATTACAGCGAAGGAAAATACTGTGAAGGTGATTGCTGTAATAGATGGGAGAAGAATTGTGCATATGCCTATATGGGAGTTTTGAAAGTGTGCATCAATTGTTACTGGTCACGGAGTGAATGGTAACCATTAACTAAGATTTTGCCATCTGGACGTTATAAAGAAATGATGTTATAATTAACACTCATATAGCGAAAGACTTGAAAAATCAACGACAAAAATTACATGACGATACAGGAGGCAAAACACAGATGTACAAAGCTATTTTATTTGATTTGGATGGAACTCTCACCGATTCCGGGGAGGGAATCACCAAATCCGTACAGTATGCTCTGGAGAAGGTTGGAAAACCAGAACCAGATCTTCAGAAGCTGCGCATTTTTGTGGGACCGCCCCTTTTGGAGCAGTTTCAGGAATATGCGGGAATTGACGAAGAAACGGCAAGAAAGGCAGTTGAGATTTACAGAGAACGATACGCACCAGTGGGGATTTATGAGAATGAACTGTATCCTGGCATTACGGAAATGTTATCCGGACTGAAACAAAGAGGATACAAGCTTGCTATTGCGTCTTCCAAACCGGAGAATTTCGTGAAGATCGTTGCGGAATATTTCCACATTGATTCTTATTTTGACGAGATGGTTGGAAGTGAGCCTGAGGGTAGACGAACCAATAAGACAGAGGTGATCGAGGAAACTCTGAAGCGGCTGGGACTTTCTGAACACCGTGACCAGGTGATCATGGTGGGGGATAAAGAGCATGATGTATTTGGGGCAAGATGCGCCGGATTGGAATGCATTGCAGTTTCTTATGGTTACGGAAACGAAGAAGAACTGAAAAATGCCCATCCTTTTAAAATTGTGAATTCGGCAGAGGAAATACTGGATTTTTTCGCCTGAGCCCCAGAAGAAAACAGAAAATGCCGGTTTTGGCATGGAAGTGTCTGTATCCGGTGGGAATCCATTTTGTGCTTTCCCAGCTTGTTTCCTATCTGGGACTGTATTTTCTGGTGCAGCGGACTGGTGCAGATATGAGTGCATATTACCAGCATGTGCTTATGCTGACTGGTCTGACAGGGATTCTGGCTGCAGTTCCCTGCATATTGTTGTATCGGGGCGATTTTTCAAGAAGAAAAGAAACCGGGATATTATATCCTGCAGCTGATCGTCACCTTCCTGTTCCTGAAATCCTGGGGTTTCTTGTAATTGGCGCATTTCTTGGTCAATATGGAAACATTCTGGTAGGGCTTTTTCAGCAATATTTGAATCCGGAAGCTTATCAGGAAACTCAGTCCCTGATTTCCGAGGGGAAAAGTATCTGGAGTCTGATTTTCTGGATGGGAATTGCAGCACCTTTTGCAGAAGAGGTTATTTTCCGCTGGCTGGTATTTCTTCGTATGAGAGATAATATGCGCGTGATCACAGCTGCACTGTTTTCAGGATTGACATTTGGGATTTACCATATGAATCTGCTCCAGGGAGTGTATGCAACTATTATGGGATTGCTTTTCGCATTGATCCTGGAATGGAGAGGGAATCTGTTTGCCAGTGTGTTTCTTCATATGGGGGCAAATATCTGGAGCCTGCTGGTCAGTGATGTGATGCTGTACATGCTGGATCATACAGGAGCCACATCCGTAATTGCACTGAATCTGTTTCTTGTTTTTGCAGGAACTTATGGTATTTGGAGATGCTATAAGAATTATCAGAAACGAGGATGTACGAGGCTGATATAAAGCATAATCAGAAATATATTAAGAAAAATAGAAGACCTTCTTACAAAATCCTGGAAAAACAGGGGAGATTGTGAGAAGGTTTTTTGTTGGCGCATTCCACTTTATAAACATTTAAGAATTTCCCGTCTTGAATTTAAAGTACACATATGCTATCTTAAGTGTATTAAATGTATTAATACACTTAGAAAGGAGGAAGCATGTCTATGATCGTTTTGGATTATCAGGACAGAAGGCCACTGTACGAGCAGGTGGAGGAGAAATTTCGGAATCTGATCCTGATGGGAGTACTGGAGCCAGGCTCTAGAATGCCCTCTGTGCGGCAGCTGGCCATGGAATTATCGATCAACCCCAACACCATCCAGCGTGCTTACATGCAGCTGGAACAGGAGGGACTGATCTACCCGGTTAAAGGAACAGGAAACTTTATCGCAGACAGTGAAGAAGTGCGTAAACTTAGCAAAGCTTCCTATATAAAAGAACTGAAAACCCTGATCCAGAAGGGAAAGGCTATGGGAATGGAAGCGGAAGAGCTGATCTACATTATTAGGGAGTGTTACAAGGAGGAGAAGCCATGATAGAAGTCAAAGAATGCAGTAAGGCGTTTGGCACTGTCAAAGCGGTCAATAAAGCAACTCTGGATGTTGGGGTGCGGGAAGTGTTTGGTCTTGTGGGCAGTAACGGCGCCGGGAAAAGCACCCTGCTTCGGATGATGGCTGGAATTATAAAGCCAGATGAAGGGGAAATCCAGATTGACGGTATGCCAGTGTATGAAAATGAAGAAGCAAAGAAACTGTTTTTCTATATCTCAGATGATAGTTATTTTCCGGCAAATTATACAGCAATGGATCTGGTGCGCTTTTACCGGAACTTTTACCCTCAGTTTCGAACCAGGTTTTTCCATGAACTGATGGAACAATTTCATCTGGAAGAAAATCGCAGAATTGCAACTTTTTCCAAAGGTATGAAAAAACAGGTTCTGGTAATCATCGGTGTGTGCGTGGCAACGAAATATCTGTTTTGCGATGAGACCTTTGATGGCCTTGATCCGGTAATGCGTCAGGCAGTAAAGAGCCTGTTTGCGGCGGAGATTATGAACCGGGAATTTACTCCTGTGATCGCGTCTCACAATCTGCGCGAGCTGGAGGATATCTGCGACCATGTCGGACTTTTGCATAAAGGGGGGATTCTTCTTTCCAAAGACCTGGAAGACATGAAATTTCACATTCACAAGATACAGTGTGTGCTTAGTGGAAGACAGCAGGAAAAAGAACTGGAAAAGGAACTTCAGGTTTTGAAGGTGCAGCATCAGGGTTCTCTTCTTATGATAACAGCCCGGGGAACCAGAAGTGAGATCATAGAGAAGATCCAGGCCAAAAATCCTCTCTTTATGGAGGTGCTTCCTCTGACCCTGGAGGAAATTTTTATCAGTGAAACGGAGGTGGCAGGCTATGAAATCAAAAATTTATTCTAGCAGATATATGAAGGTAACATCAAAAGGGCTGGTGTGGATACCGGCTTTTGTGACCATTGGATTTCTTCTGGCCTTTCCGGTGGCAGAGCTGATCATGCTGGGAAACTGGTTCGGAATGGAATACACGGCCAGAGAAATAAATGCCCTTTATGCAAATCTGTGGCAGAATGGATTCATGATTACCGGACTTGCGGTTGCAGCGCTTGCGGCACTGTTTAATGGGATCAGCCAGTTCTGGTACCTGTATTCACCGCGGAAAATTGACTTCTACCACAGTCTTCCTGTGAAACGAAACAGAATGTTCTGGTATAAGACTTTGCAGTCACTTTTATACTTTTTGGTGCCGTATCTGGTGATGGAATTTTTTGCCATCTGTATCGGGGCGATGAGAGGATTTTTCAGTCTTCATCTTATGAAACTGGCATTCCTTATGATGGTATTTCATCTGATGCTGTATCTGCTGATGTATTTTTCCGTTGTGCTGGTGATCTGCATTACAGGACATCTGCTTATGGGAGCGCTGCTTCTGGTGGCTGCTGTAGCTTATGGACCAGTGCTTTCTGTGCTGTTGGATTTATATGAAATGGCATTTTATTATACACGCAGTGAGAGCTCTTATGGTTTCGTAAAATGGCTGAAAGAGATGGCTTCACCATTTACCATTTCTTATACCTTCGTGAAAAAATATGCAGAGGGAAATTACGGCGGAATACTGATTGCAGTGATTCTGGTAACTGCGGCATTGGGAGGTCTTGGATATTACGCCTTTGTACATAGAAGATCAGAGAGAACAGGGATGGCTTTTGTTTTTCCATGGATCGGTACTGTAGTAAAATTTCTGATCGTGGTACCTGGAGGCCTTGGAATCGGATTTATTTTCTATATGCTGTCAAGTGACAGTTCCAGAACGATCTGGTGGATTTTTGGATTGATTCTTGGAACCCTTCTTGCTGGCGGTATTATGGAAATTATTTATTACAGGGATTTCCGGAGATTCTTTTCCCATAAGATCCAGCTTGTGATAAATGGGGCATGTGTAGCACTTGTGGCGTGTGTGTTCTTTTTTGACCTGACAGGATATGACGAATATGTTCCTTCCTATGACAAGATTGAAAATATCGCAATCGGATCTGTGGATACCGAACGGGAAACTACTTATAATGTGAAAGTAAATGAAGATGGTACTGTTGCCATGCTGGATTCCGGATATTATTTGAATGGGGATTCGACGGGAAATGATCTGGGAATTGACCAGAATCTTTTTGACAGTATAAAAGAAATTGCAAAAGAGAGCAAGGAGACCTGTAAAGAAATTATAGGAAACAGCACAGCATTGTGGTTCAGCAATCTGTGGGATCCTTCTAGAAATACATTAGGACTTAAGGTACGGTATGACCTGAAATCAGGAAGTGCCATCTATCGTTACTATATGGTAAGCCTGGATGACATAAAGAATTTGTGGAAAGAGGGAATGGCTGTGGGAACCCTGAAGGCTGAGCGTTATTCCATTCTGAATCTGGATGACAAATATGTGGATGAGGTAAGATGTGATTTTATAACCGGACAGTCAATTTTCCTTTTCCAGGATAATAAGGCGAAGAAACAGCTGCTGGTGGATGCTTTCCGGCAGGATGTGGAGGAGGCTGATCCAGAGGTGCTGACAGGGGAACCTTGCGCAAGCCTGACCATTGGCTATTCTGATGTACCATCTGTGGAAGGTACGGACGACATGGTAGTGGGAAAAACAGGAGATTATTCTTTTTCTCCATGCTTCTATGTATTCCCACAGTTCAAAAGGACAGTTGAAATTTTGAAGGAAACAGGGTATCCTATTTCTATGGATGATGTGAACTTAAGTTCTGTGGAAGTTCAATATTATATGAATGAGAATCAGAATGAAGTTTCTTCCCCGATTATTTACAATAAGCCGGAGCAGCTGAGTGAGCTGAAAAAAGCCCTGAGATGTTATCAGATGGTACCGTTCTGGGAAAAACAGGAACTGGACAGCTGGGACAGCCTGAAGGTTGTGATCGACGGCATGGAATCAGAGGTGGCCTGGTCTATCATGGCGAAGGATGTTCCGGAATTTATGAAGGAAGATTCTCAGCGGGCATTGTCCTTTGAGGTTTTGGACGAGGAATAAAGTAGAAGGTAAGGTAGTATAAATGGGAAAAGCAGTGAGACTGGATAAATTTCTGGCAGATTCCGGAGCTGGCACGAGGACAGAAGTGAAGAAGCTGATCCAGAAGGGAATGGTTCAGGTAAATGGTGAGACGGCGAAAAAGCCAGAGCTGAAGGTAGACCCGGAGAGGGACGTGGTGGAATTTGGCGGAGAGCGCCTGGGCGCCCGGGCAGAGTTTGTGTATTATCTTTTGCACAAGCCTGCCGGGTATGTAAGCGCCACGGAGGACATCAGGGAAAAGACGGTTCTGGAACTGGTGCCAAAGGATGGCAGGCGGAATCTTTTTCCTGTAGGACGTCTGGATAAGGATACGGAAGGCCTGCTTCTTATTACAGATGACGGCCAGCTGGCCCACCAGCTGCTTTCTCCGAAGAAACATGTGGATAAAACTTATTTCGCTGTGACGGAAGGCAAAGTAGTGCCGGAGGATATAGAGAAGATCCGGGTAGGTGTGGATATTGGAGATCAGGAGCTGACATTGCCGGGAAAGCTGGAGATTCTTAAGAGTTGGGAAGAAAACCCAGAGCAGGGAGTTGCCAGTGGTAAAGATTGCGAAGGAAAAAATGTTAAAGGTGACTCTGAAACAATGACGGTCAAAGCAGATAATGAGGAATATAAAGCAGACGTGGAAAAGAGTTCCTGGCGCTCGGAAATCCTTCTGACTATTCAGGAAGGACGTTTTCATCAGGTGAAGAGAATGATGGAAGCGGTTGGAAAGAAAGTAATCTACTTGAAACGGATTTCTATGGGCTCGCTGACTTTGCCAGATGATCTGCCAAAAGGCCAGGCGCGAGAGCTGACACCTGGCGAACTGGCGGCGCTCAGACTGGGGAAATAGCTTATCTGAAATGCTTTTGCAGAAATGAAAGAACCCTGTTGGGAGAACGGGGGAATGAATTTGTTAAAACGTTGAAAAGCCTAAAAATAGCGTAAAAATTTGCAAAAACCCTCTTTACACGGAGGGTTTTGTCATGTTATAATGCAAAAGTTGCAAACCATCAAACACGCATGGAGATTCCCAGGATGGTGCCCTGCGGTGTGAGGCTGGGTCCGAGAGGAAAAGGATTCATGCGGAAGAATTTAACCAAAAGGAGAAAAAGACATGAGCGTTATTTCAATGAAACAGCTTTTAGAAGCAGGTGTTCATTTTGGACATCAGACAAGAAAAAGTCTTGAAG
>OGPN01001823.1_pt1 | contig 13173 bp, 6 predicted proteins | sample 1552941 | NCBI WGS metagenome assembly OGPN01 (sample SAMEA2580220, study PRJEB22360) | human gut metagenome | biome: human gut; feature: human-associated habitat; material: faeces | place: Denmark | collected 2008/2010
CAGGAGTGCTTTCTTTATGATCGGAAGCTTTAAGCCGATTGCGGCCATCGTGATCATTACCGGGGTTTCCTTAGGTGGTGAGGCGGGGTTTCTGTGTGCCTGTCTGATCATGATGATCTCAAATATGTTTTTCGGGCAGGGACCGTGGACACCCTGGCAGATGTTTGCCTTTGGCATGATCGGATTTCTGGCAGGGATCCTGTACCAGAAGGGGATTTTAAAAGCCAGGAAGTTCGATCTTTGTATCTATGGATTTTTGAGCGTGTTTTTAATTTATGGCGGCATTATGAATCCTGCCAGCATCCTGATGTCCTACGGGGACATTACAAAAAGCAGCCTGATCGCTTATTACATTTCAGGCGCCCCCGTGGATCTGGTACATGCAGCCTCCACCGTGATTTTCCTGTGGCTGCTTAGCCGTCCGCTTCTGGAAAAGCTGGAGCGGATCAAGGTAAAATATGGGCTGATACAGGAATCAGAGAAACGATGATAGAAAAATAGATGTGAGTGGAATTTGATTTTTAAAAGAAGGAGAAACGAAAAATGTTAAATCCCAAAATGAAAAGGAAGGAATGCTATCTTGCCGGAATACTGGCGGCGGCAGCTGCCATCAGCCTGTTATCCGGCTGCGGTGGCGGTACTCCGTCCTTAGAGGAAGCATTAAAGAAAACTGCTTCCTATGAACAGACAAGTATTCCCTCCCCGGCTTCTGATTCCCTCGGCGGTGAGTGGACGGTGATCGCACTGGCGCGCTCCGGGGAAGAGGCAATAGATGGTTATTACGAAAAATACAGGGCAAACTTAGAAAAGCGTGTCAAGGAACAGGAAGGGGTATTAAGTGAAAACCGCTATACCGAGTATGCAAGGGCTGTCCTGGCTTGTAAGGCCATCGGGATCGATCCTTCCGATATTGGCGGGTATGACCTTGGAAAGCCTCTGGAAGATTTTGAGACTGTAACCGCACAGGGATTAAATGGAGCCGTGTATGCCCTTCTTGCCTTAAATGCAGACCGCTCGGATATAGACGGGGAACTGGAACAAAAGTATCTGACCTACATTGTGCAGCAGGAAAAGCCATCCGGCGGCTTTTCCTTAGATGACAGTTCTGATACCGCAGATGTGGATCTGACTGCCATGACCTTACAGTGTTTAGAGCCCTATGCCACAGAGGAAGAGATTAGTGCCATCATTGACCGGGGCGTGGAATTTTTAGCGGATGCACAGGCAGAGGATGGCGGCTATGAGGCGTATGGGGATAAAAGCTCTGAGTCCGTTTCCCAGGTCATCCTTGCGCTTAGCACGTATGGGATCGACTGCAACAAGGATGCACGTTTCCAGAAAAAGGAAAAAGGGCTTTACGACAACTTGATGGAGTATTATAAAAAAGATGGAAGCTTTTCCCATGTATTAGATGGGGACAGCGATCCCATGGCTACCGACCAGGCGTTTTGTGCAATGGCGGCATACAGCCGGTTTTTAAATGGCAAAACCAGTTTTTATGATATGAGCGATACCAATTGACACATAAGAAAAAGAACCTGGATCAGCCAGTAAAAAGGGCAGGAGGAAAGAAATGGCAGATAAGATCACACAGCTTCAGAAGGAGCTTGGAACCATTATAAAAGGAAAAAAAGAAGTTACGGATAAGATTATCATGGCAGTGCTGGCAAGAGGACATGTGCTTTTGGAAGACGTTCCTGGTGTTGGAAAGACAACCACAGCTTTGGCACTTTGCCGTCTTATGGGAATGGATTTTAACCGGATCCAGTTTACGCCGGATGTAGTTCCTTCCGATGTAACCGGATTTACCATGTACGAAAAACAGACGGGCAGATTCATCTACCGCCCAGGCGCGGTGATGTGCAACATGCTTCTGGCGGACGAGATCAACCGTACCTCCAGCAAAACCCAGGCAGCCCTTCTGGAAGTCATGGAAGAGGGAAAGGTAACGGTAGATAACGAGACACATCCGGTTCCACAGCCCTTTGTAGTCATTGCTACAGAGAACCCTACCGGCTCTTCCGGAACCCAGATGCTGCCGGAATCCCAGTTAGACCGATTTATGATAAGTCTTTCCATGGGCTACCCGGATCACGAAAACCTGGTAGAGCTGCTTCGGGACCGGCAGACAAAAAATCCGTTGGAGAACGCGAAAGCAGTTATTACCAAAGAAGAAGTTGTTATGCTTCAGGATCAGGTACAAAAAGTATATATGGCAGATTCCATCCTGAACTATATTGCAACCCTTGCAGAGGCAACCAGAAACCATCCGATGATCACACTTGGTCTTAGCCCCCGTGGAACCCTGGCTTTATGCCGTATGACAAAGGCGGCAGCCTTCATGGAAGAACGGGATTATGTGATTCCGGAAGATGTAAAAAGAGTATTCACAGATGTAACCGCACACCGCATGATTCTGGATTCCAGGGCGAGATACCAGGAGCAGAGTGCGAAGGACATTTTAGAAGAGATTTTAAAGGATACAGAGGCACCGAAGGTAGAGGGAGAATGAAAAACAGGATTTTACTACTTATATGGTTTATACTGCTTGCCCTGGCTGCAGTTTTTACCGGAGCCTGGGTATATGCCGTCCTGTTGCTTTTATCTGCCCTTGCGGTAGTGGCGTTTTTGCTGCTTGGTTTTTTTTGCGGAAAAAAGATCACTATGAAGCTAAAGCTCCCCAAAGCAGCGGAACAGGATGGAATCTGGAAAGGAAAGCTTCAGATCGCAAATGAGTCTGTCCTTCCGGTATTTCTAGGAAAAGGCAGCCTGCATCTGGAAAATCATTTTACTGGGGAGAAGATGGAGCTTCCGTTTTCGTTTTCCCTTAAAGGAAAAGGGAAAAAAACCATTGATTTCCAAGGGAAAAGCCAGTGGTGCGGCAGTATTTACGCCACCTTACACACCTGGCGCTCCTATGATTTTTTCGGCATCATAGGGCAAAAAAGGAAGGCTGGGCTGTCCGCTTGTACGGTGGTGATGCCCTGTGAGCAAAAGGAAGATTTTCGGTTCCTCACAAAAGAGGGTTTTGACATGGAGAGCTTCCGCTATTCCGGAGCCCGTCCCGGGGATGATCCGGGGGAGACCTTTGATATCCGGGAATACCAGGAAGGGGACAGCATTCGTCAGATCCACTGGAAGCTGACGGGCAAGTTAGATAAAATGATGATCCGTCAGAGAAGCTTTCCGGTGGACGATACGGTCCTGATCCTGGCAGAGCCATTTTTAAAGGAAAAAGCACCAGCCGTAGCACAGACGCTTGGTGAAGTGTTTGCCGCAGTTTTAAACAGCTTTATGGAACAGGGCATTTCCTGTCAGGCAGGCGTGTACGACCACAGCACCGGACATTTTTACATTGAAAAAATACGTACCCGCGAGGATTATGAAAATATTCTCTATCTATTCCTCCGTCACGGAGGAGAGGGGGAAAAGCCCTGTACCATCACAGAATATCTTCACACTCCGGGACAGCAAAGATTTGCAAATTATATTTATATTACGGGCGCACCAGAGGAAGAAGACCTTAGAAGGCTTCGAACCCGGGGCGAGGTAACCGTTGTAAGCTGTGGAACCACAGCAGATAAAGGAGAAACCATCACATGGAAGTATGGATCACAAGACAAGAAGAAAAACATAGAAGATACCTGCCCGGTATCCTGCTGGAAAGTTTCCTGATTTTTCTGGTAAACGGCGTTGGTACCTTTGCACTTTTGCATACCCTGGTTCCGTCTGTGAATGGGATTCCTTTTTTGGTGAGCGTCACTGTGACCGCCCTTCTCTGTGCCGTTCTTTTCAGGCTTCGGGAACATTTGGTTGCTGCGGTTTTCTCGTTAAGTGCAGCTGCCGGGATCTGCCTGTTTGCGTTCTCTGGCATGCTTTTAAACGGATTTCTTTCACTCTGGAACCAGCTTGCAGAAGTTCTTGGGAAAAAAGCAGGGATTTACCTTACCATCTACCAGCTGAAGGATTCTGGAAAAGCAAATGGGGAGCTGGCTGCTTTTATTTTCCTTGGCATTGCCTGTGGGCTGCTTGGCTTCTTAATCCTGAAGCTTCGGTGGTATGTGCTGCTTCTTCTTTTTGCGGCAGTCCTTCCGGTGGTTCTGGTAAAAACCAGCCTGCTTCCAGATACCAGGCTTTGTCTTTGCTTTTACGCTGGAACCCTGTTAGAATTAAACTACATGACGAAAAATAAAAGGGGAAACTTAGGTAACGCTGCCGATGTGTCCGCTTTTATTGCCGGGGCATTTGGTCTTCTTCTGGTTTCCGTTTTCGGGGGTGTGTTCCTTCAAAGCCTGGTGCCAAAGAATGAGTACCAGGACTCCCAGCTTGTGGCAAATGCCAAAGAAGAGGCATTAAGTGGACTTTCCAGGCTCCGCTACAAAGGGCAGGGGGCAAATTCCCTTCCAGATGGAAAGTTAAAGCAGACCGGAGCCTGGAGTGCGTCATCGGATACGGCACTTGAAATTACCATGGAGCATCCGGCTTCTTTGTATCTGCGTGGCTTTGTGGGAAGCGTTTATGACGGCTCTTCCTGGACGGAGATTTCCACGGAAGAGGCCTATGAAGAAAAAGACTTGTATTACTGGCTTCACCAGGAGGGCTTTTATGGAGAAACCCAGCTTCTAAATGCAAGAAATCTGATCCAGGACGATTCCCTCTCCAGTGAAAAAGGAATCATTTCGATAAATAATAAAACGGCAAGCAGTAAATACCTTTATACCCCGTATGAGCTCTCAGGTCTGCCAGACGGCTACACAGGCGAAAACGCCCAGGCGGACAGCACCCTGTACGCCAGAGGACTGTTTGGAGAAAGAACCTACCGCATTTCCTCCCTTGGAAATCTGGTAAGTGATTTTACCACCCTTGGGGCAAAGGTCTATCAGACATTGACCGCTGGAAATAATGCAGGGGATGGCGGCGCGGATGCCGTCAGTTCCTATCGAAGCCAGGAGAGTTATTACAATACCTTTGTTTATCAGGAAGATACCGCTCTTCCAGCGTCCTTAAAAACCCTGTTTCAAAAGGAACTTGGAGACGGCGGAAACCGTGACGAGGGACATACCGATTACTATACGGCCATCACCAGGATCCGTTCCTATCTGGAAAAGAACATGACCTACAGCTCTCAGACCGATGTATTTTCAGAAGACGGGGATTTTATAGAGAATTTTTTAACCACCTCCAAGATCGGACACAGTGTTCATTTTGCGACAGCAGCGGCTCTGATGTTCCGCTACTATGGCATTCCGGCACGTTATGTAGAAGGGTACTTAATTACCCCACAGGATATAGAAGGAAAACAGGCTGGGGACACCATTGAAATCCCAGGCACCAACGGACATGCCTGGACGGAGATCTATGTGGACGGGCTTGGCTGGATCCCTCTTGAAATGACACCTTCCTATTACGGGGTCATGGAGGAAGCCAACTTAAAAACCGGTCTGGAAGCCAAGGGAAAACTGGCAGCTTCGATCCCGGAGACGGAATCACAGCCTCCAGTGGAAGAGAACATCCGTACCAATTTCAGCCTGAAGCTGGCATTGTTTGGAATCGAGAAATTCCTCCTTCTGTTTTTAATCGTATTTGATACGTTTATGTTCCTGTTCATCCTGGCTGTGATATTCCTAAGAGCATTTACAAACCGAAAGAGAAGGAAGTGCTTTGCCTCCCAGGATACCAAACTGGCAGTCCGGGCGATGGCTGGTTATGCCAGAGCGTTATACGAGCATGGCACACAGTATTCAGATGAGACCACATTACTCTATGAAAGAGTAAGAAAGATTGGACAAAAGGCAGCGTTTAGCCCCCATCCGGTATCGGCCTCCGAACGCCATGATACGGCAAGCTGTATCCGGCATTTAAAAAAGGAATTAAAAGCATCTGCAAGCTGGTATGACAGATGGATCATGAAATACATTGAAAGACTTTATTGACAGGAAAGGAGGCTGTTTATGAAAGAAAAAAAGAAAAGAAAAATACTGGCAGCGCTCATTCCTGTGGCAGTGCTTTTTCTGGCTGCTGTCGTTTTTGCACAGGGCGTATTAAAAAGTGAGCCCGAGGCAGTACCAAACCCGGTGCAGGGAATCAGTGCAGACAGCTCCTTAAAAGGGTATCTGGGAACCGGTTTTGCCTATGCAGGATCTAAGACAGATGGAAACGGCGAGGAAGCGGAAGAGCAACAGGAACAGGCACAGCTTCTTCCGGAAGAGACACCGACTCCTACGGTTACACCGGAGCCGACAAAGGAACCAGTAATGCAGACGGTGACACCAACGCCTGAACCGGAGGAGAGCGTAACGCCCACACCCCAGGCGACGGTGACGGAAACGCCGCCAGAAAATAATAACAATACAAACCAAAATCAGGAGAATCAAAGTAATACGATTGAATATGATAACCAGGATGAACCAGACCATTCCGAACAGCCATCGGAAACACCAGATGCGGATGATAACCGGAACCAGGACGGGGCGCAGACTCCGGATGAGGATCTGCCACCTGTTACCCCGGCACCGGAAGAGCCGCAGATCACTGCGACACCTGCCCCTACGGAAAGTCCAGAGGAACCGGTAGAAGATAATTACCCGAAGATTGCCACAGACCTTACCGATGGGGAGACGGTCAATGCTTCTTACCGTACCTTTTACATCCAGGCAACCGACCATTATGGAAACAGTCTGGGCGCAGCTGCTCTTACGGTAACTGGAAATGGGGAACGGCTTTCCTGCCAGGGAGAACCGGCTGCCGGAATCCTGGCATATCGCCTGGAGTTGGCAGAAGGTGCCAACACCATAGAAATCAAGGCGACAGACGAAGAGGGCTATGCCACTACCTTACCTCCCTTTACCCTGTATAAGGGAGAAGACGCAGGTCCACAGGTGGCAGGCTCTATCACCATCAGCATTGAAGCGGGTACGGTAGGGCTTGGAACCATCCTTCCGGCAACGTCTATTGACTATTACCAGGGAGAACAGTTATCCTCTGTTCTGCTGCGACTTTTGCAGAACACTGGTTTTGACTGGAGAAACAATGGGGATGCCACCAGCGGCTTTTATTTAAAAGCCATTGGAAGGGGCGGCATTTCCGCAAATGCGGCTATCCCGGATGATCTGATGGCGCATTTACAGGAAGTAAACTGTCAGTTATCCGATCACAATTCCAACTGGCTTGGAGAGTTTGATTTTACCATGGATTCTGGCTGGCTGTATTCCGTGAACGGTGAGTACATGAATGTTGGAATGTCTTCCTATTTCCCGGCGGACGGGGATGAGGTAAGGCTTCGATTTTCCCTTTATTCCGGTGCCGACGTAGGCGGCGGGGTAAACGGCGAGACATGGGGGGACTGGTAAATGAAAAAAAGATTAGTAATGGGAACCTTAACGGCAGCTCTGATTGCCGGAAGTGTTCCTTATGAGATATATGCACAGCAAGAAGAAGTGATGATACAAAGCGAAGAAGGAGGACCTGAAGAGCCTTCGGAACCGGAACAGCCGGAGCCTGCTCCAAGTGAGGAACCACAGCCGACCATGGAGCCAGAGCCAACTGTGGCACCACAGCCGACCGTGGAGCCAGAGCCCACACAGGCGCCTGCTCCTACAGAAGCCCCAGTTCCGGATGAGCCAACCGCTACGCCGGTCCCGGAGCCAACTACGGCGCCAACGGAAACTCCGGCTCCAACCGAGACTCCACAGCCGACCGTTACGCCAACCCCGGCTTTGGTGAGCGTGGGACTTCAAATTGAGCCGGGAGATGCCAGTGTGGTGATCCTGGATGCAGAGGGGAGCCCGGTTTCCGCAGAAGAGAACGGACGGTATTCTCTTTTACAGGGACAGGCGTATGAACTCTATGTCCGAAAAGAAGGATACCAGGAATTCTACCAGAAAATCACGGCAGATCCTGCGGTGACGGAATATATCATCACCCTTCTTAGTAGCAACACAGCCTTAAAGGGCTTGTATGTTTCCAGCTCCGACAAGTACGGAAAAGGAATCTTAAAATTAAGCCCGGATCTGGCTCCAGATAAGGAAAAATTTGAGGCTTCCTACGATGGCGAACGGCAGAGCCTGAACATCTGGCCAGAAGTAGAGGATGAAAAAGCTTCTGTTAAGGTTTATGCCATCAGCGGTATCAAGGCAGGAACTGTAGAAAAAGATGAGACCATCACAGGAACGAAAGACAACAAAGACCGCCTCTACTGGAAGATCTTTTTTGCCGACCAGGAAAAAGAGGCGAAGGTCCGCCTGGAAGTAAAGGCTGAGGATGGGACAACCAGGGACTATTATATTACCCTGAAACTTACCGATACTACAGCTCCGGTACTAAAAAAAATCAGTGCCAGCCGTATCTCCACGGACACTGCTTCTGCTGTCTATAAAACTTCCGAAAAGGGAACCTGTTATTACCAGGTGATTGAGGCAGGGGCAAAGGTACCCGCCCTAGATACAAGTGGGAAAGGAACAGAAGTATTAGCCGGAACCAATACCATTACCCTGACTGGATTATCCTCCGGGGAAAAAGACCTGGTGATCGTGGTAAAGGATGCAGCGGGAAATGTAAGTGATTCTTTAGTCATGGGGATCCCGGATATAAAAACAGCCGGTACCCTTGGAAACCTGGTACATGGCTCCGACCATGGCGGAAATAAGTCCCAGGCCACTATCCCAGGACAAAACGGCGAGGGTTCCTTATCCAATTTAAAACAGGTGGAGGGAAGCAAAGCTGGAGGCAAAGAGGGGGAGAAAACCACTGGGGAGATTAAGGCTTCCTTAAAGCTCCAGGGGGAGAAACAGACTTCTTTGTTTGGAAATATGAAGACAGCTGACACCAAAAAAAATGAGTCCCCGAAGTGGACAGACCGGACAGGGAAGAAATATGCAAAGGATTTAAAGCCTGGCTATACCATAGCAGGGGAGAAGGTGATGGAAAAAGCCACTCCCTCCCCGGTGGTAGAAGAAAAAAGTGAGGCGTCAGATGGTTTTACAGAAGAAACGAAAACCACAGTTACAAATACAACTGGAAAGAACCAGGCTCAGGAGGAATCTTTTGCAGGAAGTGTGACAAGAGGAATCCAAAAAGCAAGTCTGACAACAAAATTTCTTCTGGTGATTGCGGTATTGGAAACTGGTTTTGCTCTCTTTTTTGTAACGGCAAAGAAAAGGTTTAAAAAAGAAAGCAAGAAAAAGCCCAAAATAACGGCGTAAGCAAAGAAAAGAAGGGAGAACTGAATGAAACCAACAATGAAAAAATGGCTGACCGGACTTTTGTCTGCGGCCCTGTTAGCTGGAAATCTTCCGGTGTATGCGTTAAACACCGCTTATGCCGCAGAAGAGGATGGATTTTTTACAGATGAGACGTATTCTTTTGAGGGTGGTTCCCAGGAATCCGAAGACACACAAAGTGAGGATTCTTTTGCAAGCGTTTCTGAATTTACCGGGTTTACCTCCGGGGAAGCAGAAGAAGATTTTTCAGGAGAAGAGGACTTTGAAGCCTCTGATTCCCAGGAGGGATTTGAAGGGGAGACAGATCCTATCATCATGCCAGAAACCGATGCGCAGGATGAGGGTGGCTACCTTCAGAACTTGACCTTATATACCAGCCAGAGCGGTGCTTCTACCGTAGGATTAAAGCGTATGTCTGATCTTGACGCAGAGTTTGGCGGCAAGGTTTATGTGGTAGAATATGGTTCCAACATGGATTCCGCATCCTTCTGGATCACAGCGGATCTGGCAGGGAATGCACCGGAGGGATCCGTCCTTCAGCTGGAAACCACGGGACTGGACGGAGAAAAACAGAATGCGGAAATGTCAAAAAGCGGATACACAGATGGTACCCGTTACAATATAGCTGCCTCCGTTTTTGCAGCCGGAGAAAATGGCTCCAAAAGAGCACTTTATACTATCACCGCAGGAACAGAAGGGGACAAGCAGGTTTACCAGATCCTGGTAGAACGCCGTCTTGACCTTTCTGATCTCAAGGCCTACCTGCCGGATGACAAGGACCTGGCAAAAAATATCCTTCCGAAATTTGACACCACAGGAACTACAAGGGACTACGAGGCAACGGTAGCAGTTTCTACCGCTTCTTTACAGGTGGTTCCAAAGGCATTTTCTAATAACTGGTATTCGCTTGCCATTTCCAGTGAAAATGTAACCACAGGAGAAGTAAAAGAGGTTCCTTTTTCTTCTACAGATACGGCTGTGAGCGTTCCGCTGGCAGACACCGGTGATACCAAAGTGACACTCTCCATGTCAGAGGCAAACACCTATGCGGATCCTGCCCTGGCAGAAAAGACTTATACCTCCACAGGAACCTACACCATCCTGGTGCATAAAAGCACAAGTGACAAAGTAAGTTTCCAGGTAACCCCGGAGGATGCGGTCATCAGCGTATATGACAAGGATGGGGAGCGCCTTACCCCTTCCGCCGATTCCCTGATGGTTTATGAGAATATCCTCCAGGGAGAAGCTTATACCTGGAACATCTCCAAGTATGGCTATATTTCTAAACAGGGCAGCTTTACCGGCGGCGAGGTTAGCGATATTACCGCAGAACTGGTAAAACAGGATGCTACACAGCCGGAGATCACGGATAACGACTGGATCAATTTCCGAAATAGTGATACGAACAACGGAATTACCGGAAGCAGTACCCCGACCAGTGCGGATTCCACCCTGTTAAAATGGAACACAAGGATCGGAGTGGGCTGGGAGGCTGCCATCACACCACCACTGATCCTGGGCGGAGCAGTTTATGTAGCGTCTGGACAGTTTATCTATAAGCTGGATAAAAACACAGGGGAAATCCTTCAGACCAGCGAACAGCTCTCTGGAAACATGCAGTATGCCATGATTCCCCTTACCTATGCAGAGGGAATGCTGTTTGCACAGATCGGAGGCGGTCAGATCCAGGCAGTCAGTGCCACTTCCTTAAAGTCCTTATGGATCAGTGAGTCCCTGGGTGGTCAGACACTTTCCCCGATCACGTATAAGGATGGATATATTTACACGGGAACCTGGAACTCCGAGACTACAGCAGGCTCTTATTTCTGTCTGTCTGTTACAGACGAGGATCCATTCACAGGAACAGAAATTAAACACTGCACCTGGAAATACAACCATAAGGGCGGCTTTTACTGGGCTGGTTCCTATGCCTCATCCGATTACCTGGTATTTGGTTCCGACGACGGTTCTTCAGAAGGAACAGATACCAATTCCGCCATTTTATATTCTGTGAACACTCACACCGGACTGCTCCTGGACAAGATGACAAGCCATGGGGATATCCGTTCCACTATTGTTTATAACAATGGTTATGTATATTTCACCACCAAAGGCGGGTATCTGTACCGTGTGCAGATGAATGCAGACGGCACCTTTGGAAGCACCAGCAGCTATAACCTTGGCGGCATGGCAACCGCTTCCCCGGTTGTTTATAAGGGAAGGATCTATGTAGGTGTCTGCGGAAACGGTGGCCAGTTCAATTCCGATGGTGGTCACCATTTTGCAGTCTTAAATGAAACCGCTTCCGGGATTTCCCTGGCATACAACGTATCCATTCCAGGCTATCCCCAGGCAGCGCCTCTTCTGTCCACGGCCTACGAAAACCAGGATTATAATGGAGATGGACAGGCAGATGGAAGAGTCTATCTGTACTTTACCTACAATGCAAAACCAGGCGGTATTTATATGTTATCCGATGAACCGGGACAGACCTCCGGAACAGCCGTAGAGCTTTTCCGTCCGGCAAGTAACCAGCAGGAATACTGTATCAGTACCATCTGCGCAGACCGGGAAGGCACCCTTTATTACAAAAATGATTCCAATTACCTGATGGCTCTGGAAACCAACGGGGCATATTTAAACAGCGTGACAGCCACGGCAGATACTGGAAAAGTAACCTGGCCTTCTGCCTTCCGAAAGGATACCTTAAAATATAACTTAACGGTAGCGGAGAATGCCAGCAAGGTAACCTTTGCTTTGAAAGCACCGGAAGGCTGTACCATAACCGTAAATGGACAGGCGTATGCAGGAAGCTTTGTGGCGGATGTAAGCAGCGGCTCCACAGATATAAAGGTAACCGTAAGCGGCCAGGGAAAGAGCCGGGAATATACCTTCCACATTTCCCAGGATATTTCTACGCCGGTTTTGGCGAACATGACGCTTAGCACCAGCAATACCTACTCCAATACGGCAAACCGGATTTCATTGTCCCCGGAATTTAGCAGCGCGACAACCAGCTACCGGGCAATCTATAAAGAGAGCAGGGAGTTTTTAAATATCTTTGCAGAACCGGCAGACAGCAGCGCATCCGTCACCGCTGTGGGAATCCGCGGTACCAGCAAGGTAACGGTACTTGGAAAAGTAACTGGAAGTGGCGCAGCACACAGAATTGCCATGTATTTTGATAAGACCAATCCAGAGGCGGAAGCAGAGGTAAAAGTTACCGTAACCACAAAGTCTGGAAAGACAACGGATTATACGATTGTGGTACAGCGTACTGATACTCCATCCCCGACACCAACTGTAACTCCGGTTCCAGCTACCCCGACACCCGTTCCGCCGACTCCGGCACCAACGGAAGTCCCGGAGGTATTTGGCCCCTGGACAACCGTATCGGGGGCAACCGTATTTGCCCCGGAAACCCAGAAGCGCACCAGCAACAAGGGAAAAACGGAAACCCGTACAGTGGGAAGTAAACTTACCCCCACCATCAAGGTAACGGCCTCTAGCATTAAGCTGAAGGTAAAACAGTCTACCACAAAAGTGAAGGTAACCGGTCTGGCAAATGGGGATTCCATCAAGAGCTGGACTACCAGCAATAAAAAGATCGTAAAAGTGACCAGCAAAGGTACCATAAAAGGCTTAAAGGCTGGAAAAGCAAAAGTCACCATCACCCTGGCGAGCGGTAAAAAACAGGTGATTAATGTGACTGTTCAAAAGACGGCGGTGAAGACAACCAAGATCACAGGCATTGCGTCTAAGGCAACCTTGAAAAAAGGCAAGAAGCTGACCTTAAAGCCAGTCATCAGCCCGATCACCTCCCTGCAGAAGGTAACCTATACCACTTCCAATAAGAAGGTGGCAACCGTTACGAAAAAGGGTGTGATAAAAGCCAAGAAAAAAGGAAAAACAACCATTACAGTAAAATCTGGAAAGGTTACAAAGAAGATTAAAG
>OGPN01001839.1_pt1 | contig 13121 bp, 8 predicted proteins | sample 1552941 | NCBI WGS metagenome assembly OGPN01 (sample SAMEA2580220, study PRJEB22360) | human gut metagenome | biome: human gut; feature: human-associated habitat; material: faeces | place: Denmark | collected 2008/2010
GCCGCTGTCACGCTGGGCGAACCGCAGGTTGCGGGCAAAGAGTTGGAGATCGCCCTGACAAAACAGGACGGCGTCGTTTCCTACTATGCCGGCTATGCGACCAAGTCCGACGTCGAAGCCGCAGGCACCCCGGAACAATTCGTCCAGGCCGGACTGGATGCGAAGACCTATGACTACGACATCACGGCCGACTTCCAAGGCACCTGGAAAACAGACCGGCTTTCGCCGGGCAGCGAATATTACTTCTTCTCGTTCGCATACGATGCCGAAGGCAAGTTGGGTCCCCTGCAATACAAGGAGTTCCACACGGAAGCCGCAGGCACCGACTACGATACGTCGCTCACGGTCGATATTGCCCTGAAGACCGCATCGTTCACCTCAGCGACTTTCTCCGTCAAACGGAACGGCTTCGAAAAAGCTTATTACAACTTCATCACCAAAGCCGATTTCGACCGCAAATACGGCGGCAATGCGGATACATACGTTCAACGAGAGTTGATCGGCAAAGAGAGTGGTTATCCGATAACGCTATACAGCGACAACGACATCAACGGATCCCGTTTGGCATACGATACGCAATACGTACTGATCGCCCTGCCCGAAGCCGACAACGAAGACAGATACGGCGTTCCGACGGTGGTCGAGTTCGAAACCCTCGGCTACGAAGCTACCGGCTCTGCGACGGCGACCATCGCGGGAAATTCGATCACGGACAATTACGGCGTATCTTTCTATGCCTCGGTAACCGTAACCCCCGGAGCCGATTGCGCAGGTTACTATTACGCAATGATCGAAAAAACAGCCTACGATGCAGCAGCCAATCTCGGTGAAACGATCTGCAAACAAAACGGCGTAAAATACCGTGCCGCCACCGAAGACACGACGTTCTCCACCGACTACTATTTCGCAGAAAGCTATCTGGTCCTCATCCCGGTCGATAACAACGGGAAAATGTCGGCTCCGGTCACTTCGGAATTATTGACCACGAGCGCCAAATAAAAAGCAATCAAATAAACAAACACGCAGAACTCCCAACCTGTCCGAAACCTCGCTGCACGGGGTCCCCGTGACGAAGGGAGAGCCGGTTGGAACACGTCGCTTTCAGCGGCAAAGGCACAACCGGAACATCGAGCACATAAATTATCAAAAAAACAACCCTAAAATAATCCGACTATGAAATCTTTGAGTAAAGCAACCTTCCATTTACTGTGTTGCATCCTGCTATTGGGAACTTTCCAGAGTTGTAAAGACGACGAAACGACGCCCCCGCCTCCCGGAGAAAGCGCCACGCTCACCATTTCCGACGTCAAGGCCGAAGCCAATACCGTAACTTTCACCATCACGCCGAAAAATGTAGATGTTTATACCTATACGATCAAATCCGCGACGGTAACGCCTCAAGCGACCGTTCAGGATCCGGCCGAAACCAAAACCTTCACATACAACAGTCTGCTTCCGTCGAGCGACTATACGATCGTGGCAACAGGTTTTACACAAGGCGGTCTGGAACTCACTTCTACCGAATACAAATTCCGAACGCTCGACACGCAGGATCCCGGACTCGAAGTACCTTCCGGAGAGGAGCCGTTCATCGAATACGGCGACCAGCGGATCGCCGCCAAATCGGTCTTCTTCTACAAGGAAACCGATCGGCTCTGGTTCTTCATCTCCCCGCTCGAAGGATACGACAACTACCAGGACATGCTCTATGGCAACGGCGGAAAAAACGATTACATATCCCTCAGCTTCACGCCGAACCAGCTAAATAAATCGATCAACATGAAGAGTGCGTCCGAACGGTATTCGCTGCTCAACTCCATGTCGTTCCAACACCCCATCGCATCGGATATTTCGATGGTGACCATCGACTACCATTCATTAATCACCGACGGCGGCTTCCTCGTCACCCGCGACGGGGACAAGATCGAAGGATATGCCGAAATGACCTCGGCCGCAACCGGCAAGAAACTCCGCATCTACGGTACCTGCACCTACGACCAGCAGGACGCCGAGCGGACCAGCTTCATCAGCCTCAACGACCTGAAAACTCCGCTCGGAAGCGCCTATTACCAACCGCTCGAAGAGGAAACGATTTCCGAAATCCATCTCTCGCCGGCCAGCCCCGTCATGGGAGCGCTGATCGACCAGGTGGATGAATACTACGTTCGAATCCGCTTCGACAACGCCCTGGCGACGGCTAAAACTCCGATCGACATCACCCGGATCGACAAGCTGTTCGAACTCGAAATCGTCGATCCTGCCCAACAAAAGTCGGTTACCGTCACCAATACGGACCTTCAAGGCGCGACGGGCACCATCACCCTCTACAAATACGCCCTGCAAGACAACTACCGAATCTCGTTCGATCTGCAGGTTCATGATATGCACCTCGAAGGGTATGCGGACGGGGCGTTCGAACTATACTCCTACTACTCCGGCAACAGTTATACGGTCGGAACGAACGACCCGGTCGAACTCCAATCCGCCGTCATCGACCGCCGCAGCGACGATTACTACACGATCTATCTGGCACCCCAGGCCGGTCTGACCGATTTGGAGCAAATCCGGCAGGCGGAGGGCGTAGTAACCATCAAAGCCGCACCGCAGGCACTGGACGGTCTGCTCGTTTCCTTTGCCAACGAAAAGGATGCCGGACGAATACTGTCCATCGCATATGCAGGCAAAACCTACGACAACCAGGGTGACAACACCAAGAGTACCATCCACGGAGCCACCGCAAAGCAAAAGATCGCGCTGGCCTTCTATGAAGCGACCAACGAAATGAACGGTTATTATTGCGGACCGTTCGTCGATGTGCAATAAACAACCCCGGCAACCGAAGGTCCGATCGCATCTCAAACCCACGATTCGACCGGCAACCGGTTCTCCCGGAATCTTCATCAAGCCCCCTTTTCGAAGGGGGCTTTTTTCCCACGCTTCATCCGGCGAAAGCAAAAAACAGAGCTCGGACCTTTTACTTCCGAATCGTCATCAATTTTGCCGTATTACCGAAAATCCGGAATAAAAACCACCGTCACAGTAGATATTTCAAAAAAAAAACGCTAAATTTGTCAGAAACCTAAGTTGCTTCCTTAAGCCGAGCGCAATGAAACCTTCGTTTCGATTGCCGAGGCGAAAAATAGTCGAAAGAAAATCAACGCTTTCGATAAACCGAGCGCAGAATCGGAGGTGTTCGAACTCTGCCAAAGCGGAAAACAACGGCGTAAAAACGAACTGTTTCGTAGAGCCGAGGATATAACCACCAAGCCCGTTCGGTTATACGAGGCGGGAAACGGAACTCAAAACAGCAATGAACCTAAAACAGACACCATGATAAAGAAAGAATTATTACTCGGCGACGAGGCTATCGCATGGGGAGCCCTCAACGCCGGTCTTTCGGGCGTGTACGCTTACCCCGGAACCCCCTCTACGGAGATCACGGAATTTATCCAGATGCACCCCCTAACGCGCGAGCGCGGCATCCACTGCAACTGGTCGGCCAACGAAAAGACCGCACTGGAAGCGGCCCTCGGCATGTCGTTCGTCGGCAAGCGGGCCCTGGTCTGCATGAAGCACGTGGGCATGAACGTCTGCGCCGACGCTTTCGTCAATTCAGCCATGACGGGTGCCAACGGCGGCCTGGTGGTCGTAGCGGCGGACGATCCCTCGATGCACTCCTCGCAGAACGAACAGGACTCCCGCTTCTACGCCAAATTCGCCATGATTCCCTGCTTCGAACCCGCATCGCAACAGGAAGCCTACGAGATGATCGGCGAGGCGTTCGACTTCTCGGAGAAATACCAGATTCCGGTGCTGATGCGCGTGACGACCCGCATGGCCCACTCGCGTGCCGTGGTCGAAATCGGCGAACCCCGCCAGCAAAACACGCTCCACTACCCCGAGCGGCCCCGCCAGTGGATCCTCATGCCGGGCAACTCGCGCGTACGTTACAAAACCCTCATCGAGGAGAACAAACTCTTCGAGCAGGAGGCCGAACATTCGCGCCACAACCGCTACATCGACGGACCGGACAAATCCATGGGCATCATCGCCTGCGGTCTGGCCTACAACTATATTATGGAGAACTTCCCGGAAGGCTGCCCCTTCCCCGTGCTGAAGATCTCGCAATATCCGCTGCCGACGGCACTCGTACAGCGCATGGCTTCGGAGTGCCGTTCGCTGCTGATCGTCGAAGAGGGACAACCTCTGGTGGAGGAGATGATCCGCGGTCTGCTGGGTACTCCGATTCCGGTCAAAGGACGTTTGAGCGGCGAGCTGCCCCGCACGGGCGAACTCACGCCCGACAACGTACGCGGCGCCCTCGGTCTGCCCCGCCGCGAGAGCGAGGCGGCCAGCCAGCTCACCATGCCCCGGCCCCCGGCCCTTTGCCAGGGCTGCGGCCACCGCGACGTATATACGGCACTGAACGACGTGCTGCGCGAGCACTACCCCGACCACAAGGTATTCAGCGACATCGGCTGCTATACGCTCGGTTCGCTGCCCCCGTTCCGGGCGATCGACACCTGCGTGGAGATGGGCGCTTCGGTCACGATGGCCAAGGGCGCTGCCGACGGCGGACAGTTCCCTTCGGTAGCCGTAATCGGCGACTCGACCTTCACCCACTCGGGCATGACCGCCCTGCTGGATGCCGTGAATGAAAAGAGCAACATCACCGTCGTAATCTCGGACAACCTCACTACCGGCATGACCGGCGGCCGGCACGGGACGCCTCGAGCAGATCTGCGCCGGACTGGGCGTGGAGCCCGAACACATCCGCGTCGTGGTACCCCTGCCCAAGAACATGGAGGAGATCCGCCGCACGATCCGCGAAGAGATCGAATACAAAGGGGTTTCGGTCATCATCCCGCGCCGCGAGTGCATCCAGACCGCCAAACGCCACAACGCAAAAAAACAGTAGTACGACCATGAAACGGGACATCATACTTTCCGGCGTAGGAGGACAAGGCATCCTCTCGATCGCCACCGTCATCGGAGCCGCTGCCCTCAAGGAGGGACTCCACATCAAACAGGCAGAAGTACATGGCATGAGCCAGCGCGGAGGCGACGTACAGTCGAACCTGCGCATCAGTTCGGACGAGATCCTCTCCGACCTGATCCCCCAAGGCGCGGCCGATATCATCATCTCGCTCGAACCGATGGAGGCGCTGCGCTACGTACCCTACCTGAATCCGGAGGGCTGGGTGATCGCCAACACTACGCCGTTCGTAAACATCGACAACTACCCCGAACCGGAGGCCGTATTGGCTGAACTCGGGAAGCGCAAACATGCGATCCTGATCGATGTCGATGCCATCGCCAAGGAGCAATCCTCGCCCCGTGCGGCCAACATCGTGCTGCTGGGCGCCGCCGCTCCTTTCCTGGGGCTCGACGCCGACAAGTTCGAGGCGGGCATCCGCAGCATCTTCGCCCGCAAAGGCGAGCAGATCGTCGAAATAAACCTCAAGGCGTTCCGCGCCGGATACGAATACGCACAAAAACACCGCAAGTAATGGCAGCTCTCATTCCGCAGAAGATGTTCGACGAGCAGCTCGCCGCCATGGACATCGAAAACTTCGCACAGGCCACGATCCGTCAGGTCGGAGCCGTCGGCGGCGCCCTCGAGAAGAACTCGGGCACCGAATTCCTGCACCTCGAAATGGGCGTTCCGGGCCTTCCGCCGGAGACTGTCGGCGTCGAAGCCGAACAGCAGGCCCTCGCCCAGGGACACGCTTCGATCTACCCCAGCATCACGGGCATCGCCCCGCTCAAGAGCGAGGCTTCGCGCTTCGTCAAGGCGTTCCTCGACATCGACGTCGCCCCCGAGGGATGCATCCCGACCGTCGGCTCGATGCAGGGCGGCTTCTGCCTGTTCCAGATCAGCTCGCAGTGCGACCCCAAGAAAGACACCATTCTGTTCATCGACCCGGGCTTCCCGGTGCAGCGCCAGCAGGTGCGCATCCTGGGCATCAAGCACGAATCGTTCGACATCTACGACTTCCGCGCCGAGAAACTCGGTCCCAAGCTGGAGAGCTATCTCAAGCAGGGCAACGTCGCGGCGATCATCTACTCGAACCCCAACAACCCGGCGTGGATCTGCCTCACAGAGAGCGAACTGCGCACCATCGGCGAGTTGGCAACCAAGTACGACACGATCGTTCTCGAAGACTTGGCCTACATGGGCATGGACTTCCGCAAGGAGCTGGGACATCCTTTCCAGGCTCCGTTCCAGGCCACCGCAGCCCGCTATACGGATAACTACGTGCTGATGATTTCCGGCTCGAAGATCTTCAGCTACGCCGGCCAGCGCATCGCCATCGCAGCGATCTCGGACAAACTGCGCAACCGCTTCTATCCGGCTCTCAAGGAGCGTTACGGCATCGGCCGTTTCGCCGAATCCTACGCCCTGACATTCCTCTACGCCGCATCGTCAGGCGCAAGTCACTCGGCTCAATACGCTTTGGCGGCCATGTTCAAAGCGGCGGCGGACGGCAAGCTGGACTTCGTGGGGCACACCCGCGAATACGCACACCGCGCTCACCGCGTCAAGGAACTCTTCGAGCGTCACGGTTTCCACATCGTCTATGACAAAGACCAGGACGAACACGTGAGCGACGGATTCTTCTTCACGGTAGGCTACGGTTCGATGCCGAGTTCCGACCTGGTGGCCGCACTGCTGCGCTACGGTATCTGCGCGATCTCGCTCACCTCGACGGGCAGCCTCCAGAACGGCGTGCGCGTCTGCGTGTCGCAGATGAACCGCGAGGAGCAGTACGACCTGCTCGACCGGCGCCTCCGCGACTTCGCGCAGGACTACGCCCGGAAATAAATCCGGCATTGCAGCTCCGGGTCGCTGTGAAATCGTCCCGGAGTTGCACTCCGGAGAAAAGAATCCGGCACGGACATCCGGGAACGACCATTCGCACCCAACGAAGAGAAGGAGCCGAATAAATTCGGCTCCTTCAAATAACCAACAAAAAAGACAAAACCTACCGTCTCCGGCCGACGACGGGACCGAATTTTCCTTTCACCGACCGACTGCCGGAAACGACTTAGAAAAACAGACCCATGATCAACTACACCACTGCCGCTGAAGCTGCGAAGCTCATCAAATCCAACGACAGCGTTTATATTCAGGGAAGCGTTTCGATCCCGGAAGTGCTCGTGAAAGCGATGGCCGACCGGGGACACGAACTTCGGGGAGTGAAGGTCTATTCAGCCTTCGCCATCGGACGGGAGGAAGCGCCCTACTGCAAGCCCGAATACAAAGACAGTTTCCTCGTATATAGCCTCTTCGTGTCGAACTCCGTGCGCAACTGGATCGCTCAGGGGTACGGACAGGCCATCCCGGCTTTTCTGGGCGAGATCCCGGGGCTTTTCCGCAAGGGGATCATCCCGATCGACGTAGCGCTGCTGAACTGTTCGCGCCCCAATGCGGACGGCTATTGCAGCTTCGGCACCTCGGCCGACCTCGCGGTTTCGGCCGCCGAATGTGCGAAGGTCGTTATCGCCCAGATCAACCCCCACGTGCCGTTCTCCTACGGCGATGCGCTGATCCACGTCTCGAAACTCACGGCCGCCGTCGAAGGCGATGAACCTCTGGTGGAGCTTCCGACCGCCCAGCCCAGCGAAATCGACCGCAAGATCGGCGGCTACATCGCCGAGTTGATTCCCGACGGTGCGACCCTCCAGATCGGCGTGGGCGGCATCCCCAACGCGGTACTCGCGGCCCTGGGCGATCATAAACACCTGGGACTCCACACCGAAGCACTCACCGACGGGGTAGTACCCCTGATTCGGAGCGGTGTGATCGACAACTCGCAGAAGAAGGTGCTTCCGGGCAAGAACCTCGCGTCGCTGGCTCTCGGCTCGAAGCGGCTTTACGAATACATGGACTACAACGAAGACCTGATCATGAAGGACGTGGCATGGACGAACGACCCGTTCCGCATCCGCGAGAATCCGAAGGTCATGGCCATCAATTCGGCGCTGGAGGTCGATCTGACGGGCCAGATCTGCGCCGACTCGATCGGCACGATGATCTACTCGAGCGTAGGCGGACAACACGACTTCATGTACGGCGGCGCCCTCTCCGAAGGCGGTAAAACCTTCATCGCGCTCCCCTCGACCACCTCGAAGGGACACTCCAAGATCAAGGCCCTGCTGACGCCCGGCGCCGGCGTGGTGACCACCCGTTTCCAGACACAATACGTCGTCACGGAGTACGGTGCGGCCTACCTGCTGGGTAAAGGACTCGCCGAGCGTGCCCGCGCCCTGATCGACATTGCGCATCCCTCGGCCCGCGAGGAGTTGGAAAAAGCCGCCTGCGAACGCTTCGGCTATTCGTTCCTGCGGCTCAAATAGATTCCTCGATTCCATGTGCAGGAATCGTTCGCGGGCACCTGTCCGCTCCGCGCAGAGATGATTTTCACGCAAGATCCATATATTATAAAGTATATCAAAAAGGACTCCTGCCGAAACCGGAATAACCGTGTATGCGGAATAACTAAAGACCGTCCCGCCTCCTTTTTCAGAGGATGGGACGGTCTTTTTTCCACACAAAATCCCCCTCTCGACCGATCTATCGGGGGGGGGTAAAATTTTATTGATTTTCGATAAATTTTTCTTGTTTTTCACAAATATACTTTCTATCTTTATCGCAACAAACGATAAGAACGGACGCAGTGCCTGCAAGCGTTTCCCAAAGTCGAGGAATTACATGACGCCGGCACAGGAAACACCCCGCAGAACCCTTCGGTTTCGACCGGCAGGAACACTTCACGGATCAACAGGAAATACGCCGAAACAAAATCAACGACCATAAAAAAACGGGATCACTCCCTCTCGATATGATTGTACTCGAAAACATCAACAAGACCTACCACAACGGCGCTCCGCTGCATGTACTCAAGGGCATCGACCTCGAAATCGGAAAGGGCGAGCTGGTTTCGATCATGGGGGCCTCGGGATCGGGCAAATCGACCCTGCTGAACATCCTCGGGATCCTGGACGACTACGACACGGGCGAATATTTCCTGAACGGGCGCCTGATCAAGCACCTGAGCGAGACGCAGGCCGCTGCCGCCCGCAACAACATGATCGGCTATATTTTCCAGTCGTTCAACCTGATAAACTACAAGAACGCGGTCGAAAACGTCGCCCTTCCCCTCTACTACCAGGGCGTTTCGCGCCGCAAACGCAATGCCGAAGCCCTCGAATACCTCGACCGACTGGGGCTCCGCGACTGGGCCCACCACATGCCCAACGAAATGTCGGGCGGCCAGAAACAGCGCGTGGCCATCGCCCGGGCATTGATCAACAAGCCCCAGATCATCCTCGCCGACGAACCTACGGGCGCCCTGGACAGCAAAACCTCGCAGGAGGTAATGGACCTGCTGCGGCAGGTAAACGGGACGGGCATGACCATCATCTGCGTAACCCATGAACAGTCGATCGCCGACCAGACGGACAAGATCATCCACCTGAAGGACGGCGTGATCGGTTCGATCCAAAACCTCCGGCCATGAGAGAGTTGCTGTTGGAAATCTGGGCGTCGATCCGCCGCAACAAGCTGCGCACGTTCCTCACGGGCTTCTCGGTCGCATGGGGCATCTTCATGCTGGTCATCCTGCTCGGCTCGGGCAACGGACTGAAAAACGGCACGCTCTCCAATTTCGGGTCGATGGCCGTCAATTCGGTCATCATCAACGGCGGCTGGACCTCGCAACCCTACAAAGGCTACGACAAGTGGCGGCGCATCAACATCACCAACCGCGACCTGGAGATCCTGCGCACCGAATTTCCCGAAGTAGATAAGGTTTCCGCCCGCGTACAGGGACCAGGACAATACAACCTCTCCCACGGACGCGACTTTCTGAACAATGCGGCCGTAGTCGGCAGCGACCCGGAATACCGCGAAATCATGAATGTCAGGGTGCTCGACGGACGCTTCCTGAACGATACCGACCTTCGGGAGCGGCGCAAGGTGATCGTCGTGGATAAAAACGTGCGGGATGTCCTGTTTCACGGTCAAAGTCCCGTCGGACAGCACCTCCTGGTCAACGGAACATCGTACAGCATCATCGGTGTTTTCGAGATGGACCAGTTCGGCTCCTACACATTCACCTTCATCCCGCTGACGACCGCCCAACTGCTCTTCAACCACAGCGATCCGAGCGTAGGACAGACCTATCTTTCGGTGAAAGACATCGACACCGATCAGAAAATGGCCGAATTCGAACAGCGGCTCCGCAATCGTCTGGCCGCCGAACACACCTTCGCGCCCGACGACGAAAGCGCCGTCTGGATCTACAACCGCATGGAAGGTTACAAGAACATGATGCTCGTCTTCGGCGGCATCAACCTCTTCATCTGGATCATCGGTCTGGGAACGCTGCTCGCAGGCATCGTGGGCGTGAGCAACATCATGCTGGTAACGGTGCAGGAGCGCACCTTCGAATTCGGCATTCGCAAGGCTCTCGGAGCCAAACCCTCGTCGATCATCCGGCTGATCCTGACCGAATCGGTGATGATTACCGCCGCATTCGGCTATATCGGGATGGTGCTCGGCGTATTCGCCATGGAAGGAGTGAACAAGCTCATGACACAAACTCCGCCCGGTGAGGAGAACACGTTCAACATCTTCGTCAATCCGACGTTGAACCTCTCGGTAGCGGTAAGCGCGACGATCGTTCTGGTGCTGGCCGGACTTATCGCAGGTTACATCCCCTCCCGCCGGGCCGCCCGACTGAAGACCGTCGATGCCCTGCGGCACAATAAATAACTGCGCGACAACGAATCCCACAACGACCGGGGAACAGATAAGGAAGCACCCCGGAGTCCGAAGGACGACAAAAGTCCCCTCCCGAGGAGGGGATTGAGGGGTGGGTAAGAATTGAATACGCGGCCAAGCCGCGAAACTACGACAGACCGAAAAGAGAACAGCAACAACGAGCCCGGGACACCCGGAAGAAAGAAAAGGAACCAAACTATGACAGGATTTTTCGATACGGATCGCTGGAACGAAATCTGGCAGACGATCTCCCGCAACCGCAGGCGCAGCATCATGACGGCGCTGGGTGTCTTCTGGGGTATCTTCATGCTGATCGTCCTGCTGGGTGCCGGCACGGGGCTGGGCCGCATGTTCCGCGCCCAACTGGGCGGTACGGCCACCAACGCCATTTTCATCATGTCCGACCGCACCTCCGTCCCATACGAAGGTATGCCTACGGGCCGCAGCTGGGAACTGGACTGGGACGACCTGGAAGCGCTCCGGAAACTGCCCCGCATCGAATACATCTCGGCCATTTGCTGGGGCAACCAACGCAACATGAGCCACCAAGACCACAAAGGCGAATTCGGACTGATGGGCTACTCGCCCGACATGCAGCAGATCGCCCCCCAACAGATTCTCATGGGGCGCTACCTGAACGAAGTCGATGAACTGCGCCAGCGCAAAGTCTGCGTAATCGGACTTCAGGTCTGGCGCGACCTCTTCCCCGGCGGAGAAGATCCTACGGGCAAAACGATCCAGATCGGCAGCTCCTACTTCACGGTCGTCGGCGTTACCAAACCCCTGGGAGGCATGATGGCCTTCAGCGACCCGGAGCGAACCGTCGTCATCCCGGCACTGCTCGTACAGCAAATGTACGGACTGGGACGGACGATCGACATGCTGGCACTCACCGGATATGCGGACGAACCGACCCAAGAGGTGATCCAGGAGTGCCGGCAAAGCATCGCCGCACGACACCTGATCGCTCCCGACGACAAGAAGGCGATCTATTTTCAGGACACCTCCGAGATGTTCGGAAAGATCACGGGGCTCTTCCGAGGCATCTCCCTGCTTACGTGGATCGTAGGTCTGGGCACGCTGCTCGCGGGCATCGTGGGCATCAGCAACATCATGCTGGTACTGGTACGCGAACGCACGCAGGAGATCGGCATCCGCCGCGCCATCGGCGCTTCGCCCCTGACGATCCTTTCGCAAATCCTCTCCGAGAGCTTCATCCTCACTTTTATCGCGGGCATCTTCGGTTTCGGTGCGGGCGTAGGCGTTCTCTCCATCGCCGACAGTTTCTACGCGCGGGCCGCCCAGATGGACCAACACCTGCCCGATATTTCATGGCAGATCTCCTTCGGTATGGGAATGCTCGCGCTGGGGATCCTCGTCCTGGGCAGCCTGCTGGCAGGCATCATCCCTGCGACCCGGGCACTGCGGATCAAAGCCGTAGACGCGATCCGCGAAGAATAAACCCCGAAACTCGCAACAAACGCAAAAAACCGACATAATATGAAAAAGTTTCTGAAGATTTTCCTGGGCATCCTGTTCCTCGCGCTGCTCGTCGGCACGTTCGTCTTCCTCTGGAACAAAACCCGCCCCGTGAAGGTGGTTTACACCCTCGCAACCCCCGTGCATGACACGATCCGTCAGTACGTCATCGCCTCGGGCAAGGTCGAACCCCGCGACGAGGTGCTCATCAAGCCCCAGATCTCGGGTATCATTTCCGAGGTGCTCTGCAAGGCCGGCGACCGTGTAAAACAGGGCGACGTCATCGCTACGGTGAAGGTCATTCCCGAAATGGGAACCCTCAATGCCGCCGAATCCCGCGTGACGGTGGCCCGGCTCTCGCTCGACCAGACCCGCAAGGAGTTCGAACGCACCGAAGCCCTCTATGCCAAAGGCGTGGTATCGCAGGAGGAGTTCGAGAAGGGGCAGACCACCCTGCGCCAGGCCGAAGAGGAGTTCCAGAATGCCGAAGACAACCTGGAAATCGTCAAAACCGGTATTACCAACCGATACAAAGATTTAAGCAACACCCAGATACGCTCCACCATCACGGGTATGATCCTCGACGTACCGATCAAGGTCGGCAACTCGGTGATCCAGGCCAATACCTTCAACGACGGCACCACGATCGCCACGGTCGCCGACATGGGCGACATGCTCTTCCGGGGCAATGTCGATGAAACCGACATCGGCCGCCTGCACGCCGGCATGCCCGTCGTGCTGACCATCGGTGCCATGCAGGGTACCGTCCTCCAAGCCACGCTGGAGTACATTTCGCCCAAAGCCGCCGATGTGAACGGGATCATCATGTTCGAGGTGAAGGCCGCCGCCAAGA
>OGPN01001841.1_pt1 | contig 13116 bp, 7 predicted proteins | sample 1552941 | NCBI WGS metagenome assembly OGPN01 (sample SAMEA2580220, study PRJEB22360) | human gut metagenome | biome: human gut; feature: human-associated habitat; material: faeces | place: Denmark | collected 2008/2010
AAAAAATATTTTAAGTTAGTTTTATACATTTTTTTTGCATATGGTGTTGAAAAATGACGATTCCTGTGATACAATCTTGAAGATTTAGGATAAAATAAGAGAACAAAGAAAGGGAGATTGTATGAAAGCATTTCTGATATTGGAAGATGGCCATGTATTTACAGGAACTAGCATTGGTTCTGCAAGGGAAGTCATCAGTGAAATTGTCTTTAACACTTCCATGACCGGTTATCTGGAAGTAATGACAGATCCTTCTTACGCAGGACAGGCGGTGTGTATGACATATCCGCTGATCGGAAACTACGGAATCTGTTATGATGACCAGGAATCAAGGAAGCCGTGGATTGACGGATTTATTGTACGCGAATTATCACGAGTTCCCAGCAACTTCAGAAGCGTAGACACCATTCAGCATTTTCTGAGCAAAAACGACATTCCGGGAATCGCAGGAATTGATACCAGAGCACTGACTAAAATCCTTCGTGAGAAGGGAACCATGAACGGAATGATCACAGTTGATGAGAACTATGACCTGGATACAATCATCCCCAGATTAAAAGCATATACAACAGGAAAAGTGGTAGAGAAGGTTTCCTGCCGCGAAAAGGAAGTGCTTAAGGGGAACGGACCGAAGGTTGCCCTTCTTGATCTGGGCGCCAAGAAAAACATTGCACGCTCACTGAATGAGAGAGGATGCCAGGTTACTATTTACCCGGCTCTGACATCTGCAGAAGAGATCCTTGGAGACAATCCGGACGGCATCATGCTCAGCAACGGACCTGGAGATCCGAAGGAATGTACTTCTATTATTAAAGAGATCAAAAAACTTTATGACTCTGATGTACCGATCTTTGCCATCTGTCTTGGACATCAGCTTATGGCTCTTGCAACAGGCGGAGACACCCATAAGATGAAATACGGTCACAGAGGCGGAAATCATCCGGTTAAAGACCTTGAGACAGGAAGAGTATATATTTCCTCCCAGAACCATGGCTACGTTGTAGATGCAGAGGGACTTGAGGAGAAAAATATCGCACATCCTGCGTTTGTAAACGTCAACGACGGAACAAACGAGGGTATGGCATATAACGGAAAGAACATCTTTACTGTACAGTTCCATCCGGAAGCATGCCCGGGACCACAGGATTCCAGTTACCTTTTTGACAGATTCATGAAGATGATGGGAGGAGAGAAATAATGCCAAGGAATAAGGACATAAAAAAAGTACTTGTAATCGGCTCAGGCCCGATCATAATCGGCCAGGCAGCAGAGTTTGACTATGCAGGAACCCAGGCATGCCGCTCCCTGAAGGAAGAGGGCATGGAGGTTGTACTTTTAAACTCCAATCCTGCTACCATCATGACAGATAAAGACATCGCAGACAGAGTTTACATCGAGCCTCTGACTGTTGAAGTCGTAGAGCAGCTGATCCTCAAAGAGAAACCGGACAGTGTACTTCCTACACTGGGCGGACAGGCAGGTCTGAACCTTGCCATGGAGCTTGAGGAAAAGGGCTTCCTGAAAGAGCACAATGTACGTCTCATCGGTACCACAGCAGCAACGATCCGTAAAGCTGAGGACCGTCAGGAATTTAAGGATACAATGGAAAAGATCGGCGAGCCGGTTGCAGCATCCAAGGTCGTAACAACTGTAGAAGACGGTGTTGCGTTTACTCAGACTATCGGTTATCCGGTTGTTCTCCGTCCTGCATATACACTTGGCGGAAGCGGCGGTGGTATCGCGCATAATGAGCCGGAGCTTCGTGAAATCCTTGAGAATGGTCTCCGTCTTTCCCGTGTAGGCGAGGTTCTTGTAGAGAGATGTATCGCCGGATGGAAAGAAATCGAGTACGAGGTAATGCGAGACAGCGCAGGAAACTGCATCACAGTCTGCAACATGGAGAACATTGACCCGGTTGGTGTCCATACCGGTGACTCCATCGTAGTTGCTCCTTCCCAGACCTTAGGAGATAAAGAATACCAGATGCTCCGTACATCTGCTCTTAACATTATTACAGAGCTTGGCATCACAGGTGGATGTAACGTACAGTACGCTCTTCATCCGGAGAGCTTTGAGTACTGCGTTATCGAGGTTAACCCTCGTGTAAGCCGTTCCTCCGCACTTGCAAGTAAGGCTACCGGTTATCCGATCGCCAAGGTTGCAGCCAAGATCGCACTGGGTTACACACTGGATGAGATCCCGAACGCCATCACAGGCAAAACATACGCAAGCTTCGAGCCGATGCTGGATTACTGTGTTGTTAAGATCCCGCGTCTGCCATTTGACAAATTCATCACAGCAAAACGTACACTGACTACACAGATGAAGGCTACCGGTGAGGTTATGAGTATCTGCCATAACTTCGAGGGCGCTTTAATGAAGGCTATCCGTTCCCTGGAGCAGCATGTAGACAGTCTGATGTCCTATGATTTCTCACATCTTTCTGATGAAGAACTGATGGACGAGCTGAACATTGTGGATGACCGCCGTATCTGGAAGATCGCAGAAGCCCTGAGACGAAATGTTTCTCAGGAGAAGCTTCATGATATCACAAAGATCGACATCTGGTTCATCGATAAGCTGGCTATCCTTGTTGAGATGGAGCAGGCTCTGAAAACTCAGAAGCTGGACAAAGACCTTCTTCTGGAAGCAAAACGTCTGGAGTTCCCGGACTACATCATCGCAGACCTGACAGGAAAGACAGAAGCTGAGATCAAAGACCTGCGTAAAGAGTATGGCATCCGTGCAGCATACAAGATGGTTGATACCTGTGCAGCAGAGTTTGCGGCAGCGACACCATATTACTATTCTGTATACGGCGATGAGCAGACAGAGAATGAAGCTGTAGAAACAAAAGATAAGAAAAAGATCCTGGTACTTGGTTCCGGCCCGATCCGTATCGGTCAGGGTATCGAGTTCGACTTCTGCTCTGTACACTGTACATGGGCATTTGCGAAAGAAGGATATGAGACGATCATCATCAACAATAACCCGGAGACAGTAAGTACAGACTTCGATATTGCAGATAAGCTGTATTTTGAGCCGCTGACACCGGAAGATGTTGAGAATGTTGTAAATATCGAGAAACCGGACGGAGCTGTTGTTCAGTTCGGTGGACAGACAGCTATCAAGCTTACAGAGGCACTGATCAAGATGGGCGTTAAGATCCTCGGAACATCTGCTGAGAACGTAGATGCTGCAGAGGATAGAGAGCTCTTTGATGCCATTCTTGAGAAATGCCAGATCCCGAGACCGAAGGGACACACTGTATTCACAGCAGAAGAGGCGAAAAAAGCTGCCAACGAGCTGGGATATCCGGTACTTGTCCGCCCGTCCTATGTACTTGGAGGACAGGGAATGCGTATCGCTGTCAGCGATGAGGACGTGGAAGAGTACATCGGAATCATCAACCAGATCGCACAGGAGCATCCGATCCTTGTTGATAAGTACCTGATGGGTAAAGAAATCGAGGTCGATGCAGTATGCGACGGTGAGGACATCCTGATCCCTGGAATCATGGAGCACATCGAGCGTGCAGGTATCCATTCCGGAGACAGTATTTCCGTATATCCGGCACAGACCATCAGCCAGAAAGCAAAAGATACCATCGCCGAGTACACACGCCGTCTTGCACAGGCACTTCATGTAATCGGTATGATCAATATTCAGTTCATCGTTGTAGGCGAGGATGTATATGTCATCGAGGTTAACCCGCGTTCCAGCCGTACAGTACCGTACATCAGCAAGGTAACAGGAATCCCGATCGTTCCGCTTGCAACAAGAGTTATCCTTGGACATAAGATCAAAGAGCTTGGTTACACACCGGGACTTCAGAAAGAAGCAGAGTACTTCGCAATCAAGATGCCGGTATTCTCCTTCGAGAAGATCAGAGGCGCAGATATCAGCCTTGGACCGGAGATGAAATCCACAGGTGAGTGCCTTGGTATTGCAAAAACCTTTAACGAGGCTCTTTACAAAGCCTTCATCGGAGCCGGAATCCGTCTTCCGAAGCACAAACAGATGATCATCACTGTAAAAGATGAGGATAAGAAGGACATCATTCCGATCGCAAAACGTTTCGAAGCTCAGGGATACCGTATCTTTGCAACAAGAGGTACTGCAAGCGTACTGACTGAAAACGGAATCAAGGTAACACGTACCAACAAGCTGGAGCAGCCGTCTCCGAACCTGATGGACCTGATCCTTGGCCACAAGATCGATGTTGTTATCGACACACCGCCACAGGGTGTTGAGCACCAGAAGGATGGTTTCGTGATCCGTCGTAATGCTATCGAGACAGGTGTCAATGTGCTTACAAGCCTTGATACTGCAGAGGCTCTGGTCACAAGTCTTGAGAATACAGACCTGAACCACCTGACTCTGGTAGATATCGCCACCATCGACAATCGATAAAAAATTGTAAATTTTGTGAAATAAAAAATTAAAAGTTTACGAATTGTCAAATATGTAATATACTGATAAGGACGGGGCCGTCGTTCACATACCGGCCCTGTCCTTATCTTGCTTTTAGAAAGGAGTTAACATGATTTTTATAGAATTACTGAAGGTTATCCTTCTCGGTATTGTGGAGGGAATCACCGAGTGGCTTCCGATCAGTAGTACCGGACATATGATCCTTGTGGATGAGTTTATCAAGCTGAATGTATCCGAGGCATTTATGGAATTTTTCCTGGTGGTGATTCAGCTTGGCGCGATCCTGGCAGTTGTTGTACTGTACTGGAACAAGCTGTGGCCTTTTTACATAAGAAAAATCCCGAAGAAAACACAGATGGCACTGCGTAAACAGCCGGCAGTACCCAGAACTGTCCTTACTTTTGTAGAAAAATACTGTGATAAGGATAAGTGGATCCTCTGGTTTAAGATCCTGGTAGCATGTCTGCCGACGATCATCATCGCTCTTCCTTTTAATGACATTATTGAAAAGAAATTTTACAACTATGTGGTCGTTGCCATCATGCTGATCGTTTATGGTGTGCTTTTTATCGTTATCGAGAACTACAACAAACGCCGCAGACCAACCTGCACCAGACTGGATGAGCTTTCCTTTAAGACAGCGCTGATCATCGGCTGCTTCCAGGTGCTTTCCGTGATTCCGGGAACATCCCGTTCCGGATCTACCATTATCGGAGGAATCCTTGCAGGAACATCCCGTACAGTTGCAGCAGAATTTACCTTTTTCCTGGCAATTCCGGTTATGTTCGGAGCAAGTCTTCTGAAACTGGTCAAATTCGGTTTTGCCTTCAGCTCCACAGAGCTGATCATCCTGATCGTAGGTGTTGTGGTATCCTTTGTGGTATCTGTTCTTGCCATCAAATTCCTGATGGGATATATCAAGAAACACGATTTTAAAGTATTCGGCTGGTACAGGATCATTCTTGGTATCCTGGTGCTCGGATACTTCGTTGGAAAAACATTTTTAGCATAAAACTGCAATCTGGAGGTAATCATTATGAAATATAAGAAGCTTTTGATCGTACTGACAGCAGTGACGGCGCTTGGTATTGCCGGCTGTGGAAAATCATCAAAGGAAACAGCAGAGGTGACACCAACACCGGTTCCTACAGCCGCACCTACGGCTGCACCGGCTAAAACCACACCCCCTCCCCATTTCCGTCCGAAGCTGATCGGTGTAAAGACCAGTACTGCAAAATTTGTTTATCTTACCAACAGCACGAAGGGAGAGATCCGTGAGATCTATCTCCGCGCGGCAGGAGGGGAAGAATGGGGCAAAAGTCTTGTTCCTGCAGAAGCTACCATCAAAGATGCGGAGCAGGTGCAGATGTATTACACCCCGGATTCTGCAAGAGATGCCATCTATGATATGAAGATCGTAGACGGAGACGGAAATGCCTATGAGATCTACAGTGTACAGCTGAGCGATATGGAAAAGGCAAAACTGATGATCGATAACGGAGAAGCATACCTGACCTATACAAGCCTCAGTGACAAGAGTGAGAAGAGCACTATTGGCAATGTGGAAACGGATAACAGTGAGGCGGACAGCAGTGATTCCGCAGACAGCACAGATGCTTCAGATCTGACAGATAGTTCTTCCGGTATCACGGATACTTCTTCCGACAGCAGCGATGGAAGCTATGACAACAGTGATGATGGAAGCTATGATAACAGTGATGACGGAAGCTATGACAACAGCGATGACGGCAGCGATGACGGAAGTTACGACAACAGCAGTGATGATGGAAACTATGACAGCAGTGATGATAGCGGCGACTATGTAGATGACAGCGGCAACAGCGGAAGCGGTGACGATTCTCTTGACAACAGTACAGATACAGATGACAGCGGAGACGGAGAGATTGTCTGGGATGATAACGGAGACTGGTCAGAGGAATAAACCGGGATCCTGTAAACAGAGGGAAACATGGAACAGACATTTCTTGAAAAACTGAAACGAGTAAAACCTGGGGATCTGCTTCACATCATCAAGTTTATCCTGGCATTTCCCATTGCGATGGTCTATAGACTTTTTCGCAGGGATCTCTGGCTTCTCTGTGATACAGAGAATGAATGCCGGGATAACGGATTCTGGCTGTACAAATATCTGAGAGAAAATACCAGTGAGGATGCAGTGTATGCCATCAATAGAAAATCTCCGGATTATGCCCGGGTAAAAGATATGGGACCTGTGATCCAGTATGGAAGCTTCCGCCACTGGATCTACTATCTGGCTGCATCAAAAAATATCAGCTCCCAGAAAATGGGAAAACCAAACGCAGCCATCTGCTATGTGCTGGAGGTTTACGGAATCCTACGGAACAAGCGGGCGTTCCTGCAGCATGGGATCATTACGGCAGATCTTAGTTTTCTGTACTATCCGCATACAAAAATGAGCCTTTTTGTTACCAGTACCTATGATGAGTGGAAATATGTCAATGACCGGTACGGATATCCGGAAGGCTATGTGCAGGAGCTGGGACTGTGTCGTTTTGACCAGCTTCATGATATGAAGGTAAAAAAGAACCAGATCCTGATCATGCCGACCTGGCGTATGTATATCCGCAATGAGATCTCAGCCTCTGATCACGAGCTGGAAGCACAGAAATTCATGGAAACCGATTATTACCGGTACTGGGATGCACTTCTCAAGGATGAGAGACTGATCCGCTATATTGAGGAGAACGATCTTCAGATTATCTTTTATCCGCACAGGGAAATGCATCGGTTCCTGAAATATTTTCATGTGGATCATCCGAAGATCACAGTGGCGTCCTGGCCTGAGTACGATGTGCAGACACTCCTTAAAGAGTCCGCAGTGCTGGTGACTGATTTTTCCAGTGTGGCCATGGACTTTGCCTACATGAAAAAGCCACTGGTCTACTATCAGTTTGACAATGAAAAATTCCGGCAAAGTCATCATCAGATCGGGTATTTTGATTTCCGGAAAGATGGCTTCGGTCCGGTATGTGTAACGGAACAGGAAGTAACGGACTGGCTGATCCGCCTGCATAAGCAGGGATTTGCCAATGAAGAGATCTATCTGGAAAGACACGGAAAATATTTTGATCTGTGGGATACAAAGAACTGTGAAAGAAATTACAAAGCAATCAAAGAAATGTAACAGGTGGTGAAAAATTGCAGCAGTTAATGGAAGCACCGGCGGAGATCAAGGTAAAAACCAGGAAATTTTCGCTGACAAAAGGAACCATAAAGATCAGTTTTGAGCTGGAAGGATCCAGAGGAAGGATCCGTTCCCTGAAGCTGAAACAGCGAAATGCAGTGTTGGATACAAGTTTTCCTTTTGAAATGCAGACAGCAAAAAAAGGAAATACGATCGTGTATCATGCACAGATCAATGTAGATCAGTATCCGATGGAAACCGCATTCTGGGATGTGGTGGCATCTGTGGATAAAGAAGGAAAAGGAAATTATGAGGATGCGATCCTGGGAGGCTTAAGTTCAAAACTTAAACTTAAGCTGATCCTTTTTCCAAGATGGACCAGAACCGGGGATGGGCATATGGTTTATCCCTTTGTCAACGGAGCAAGGCAGTTTACCATTCAATACCGGAAATATGATCCGAAATATGACAGCTATGCATTTATAGCAAAAGAATTTCTCGCATTATTCTGCTATTTTATCCTGAAACCTTACTGGGATCATAAGAAATTATGGCTGATCTGCGAGAAATACTGTACAATGGCACAGGACAACGGCCTCTATTTTTTCCGGTACTGTATGGAGCATGCATCGGAGAAGGACAGAAGTCGGATTTTTTATGTAATAGATAAAAAATGTCCGGATTATCAGGCTGTAAAAGAGTATGATGCCAATGTGATCCAGTTCATGTCATTTAAGTACATGATCTATCTCAGCGCTGCACGGTATCTGATATCTACCGATGCAATCCGGCATTTTTATATCTGGGATTCGCCCAACAGCATCTACAAGGTTCTGTATCAGGCACGGAAGAACATTGTATTTCTCCAGCATGGAGTGATGGGCTTCAAGCAATGCCACAGGACCTTTCATAAAGGCGGAGGCAATCAGATGGCACTGTTTGTGGTGTCTTCGGGTTATGAACAGAAGATCATCCATGATTATTTCGGATACGATAATGAAGAGATCATTATCACCGGACTGGCCAGATGGGATGTGCTGGAGGACAAGTCGGATCCGGCTCATAAAGAGATCCTGCTGATGCCTACATGGAGAAGCTGGCTGGAGGATATCAGCGAGGATCAGTTCAAAAAAAGTGAATACTATCAGCGTTATAAAGCATTTCTGCAGGATGAGAGGCTTAAGACTCTTCTGGAAAAGGAAAATATCACGCTGAATTTTTATATCCATCCGAAATTCAGGGAACATATCCGGAGCTTTCAGGTGGAAGACAGGCATATCCGTCTGATCCCATTTGGGACTATGCCGCTGAATCAGCTTCTGATGAGCTGTCATATGCTGATCACCGATTATTCTTCTGTTTCCTGGGATGTCTACTATCAGGAAAAACCGGTGGTATTTTATCCCTTTGATCTGGAAACCTATGAGAAAGTCCAGGGAAGCTATATGGACTACAAAAAAGATGTTTTCGGAGATCTGGCATGGGATCAGAACCAGCTGGTAGACCTTATCGGAGAATATGCGAGGAACGGATTCCGTGAAAAACCGGAATTTTCAGGAAGAAGAGATGAGCTTCTTCCCTACAGGGACAATGACAACAGCAAACGAATTTATGAATATATAGCCAATGCTCAAATACCGGACAAACTGAAAAGAAGGCTGAAAGAGAAAAAATTTTAATGTAAGGATACAAAAGGAGCAATATGAACAGGGAGTATGAATTTTCAGTAGTTGTTTTTGCAAAAGATACCGCAAAGCTTTACAGAACCTTTAAAAATGTACGTGAGGTCACACCGGAAGGAACGGTACAGATCCTTGCAGTATGCATTGCAGGAGATATGGATATTCCTGATGAACGGGACATGCGGGAGCTGGAGGAAGCCGGAGAAAAGGAGAAAGAGCTCAAGGACGAAGAGCTGGATAAGATCTACGGAGAGTTCAATCCGGAGGATCCTCGTTTCCGGGAGATGCTGGATGACCGGGATCTTTTATATATTGACGGACTGGAATGCGGGGATCTTGTGGCGGAGCTGAAGGATAAGATAGCCGGAAGCTATGTTGTTTTTGCAAAAGCCGGAATCCGTTTTTCCCCAAAATCCAGTGCAGAGATCAGACGCTGCTTTGAGGAAGAAAACAGAGATGTTGTCCTAACAAAGATCCGTGGAAAAGGAAATATCTATGTGCGGGAGCATAATAATTACTGTAACCGTTTCACCGAAAAAACAACGCTGGATAACAATGTATATCTTCTGCATCAGCTGTATACCGCTTACACATTTGCCGCAGATCAGGTGAAATGGGTATCCGAGATCCGTCCGGAGATCTGGTATCTGGATGTGATGACCATGGTATATCAGTCCGTTGTAAGCTGCCGGAGTCTGGGAGTGGCTTCAGGGGAAGATATCTATGTGCAGATCCTTGCGGACCATCTCATGGTGGATGATTGGAAGAATATGCTGCAGGATCCGGACCAGCTGGAGGTATTTTATCAGGAATTTTTCCGAAAGATCGCAGACTGCAGAATAAAAGAAAATCCTGTTCATGAAAAAAATGCAGATTATGTGCTGCTGTATTACAGCGCAAAAATAGCTGATATCATATTTGATAACGAGAAGCTTGATGAAGAGAAAAAGTGTAGATATGAGGAAGGCATCGAAAGCTTCCTGAAGCAGATGGAGTTTCCGGAGATCGTGATGTCCAATCAGCATATCAGCAGGGCAAACAAAGTATATCTTCTCCGGAAATATTATCCGGATATATGCAAAAAATTTCCGGATCAGGCAGACACGATCCTGAATCCCATATATGACAATCTCCGTGTCAAGATATTCCAGCCGGAAAAAGACCAGCTGCACTGTGAATTTTCCATTGTGGAGCCTGTGAGCAGGACAAACCGTGCATATATGATGACTGGTGGCAACACCTATGAAGCCAGATGGAAATATACACTGGAAAGAACCGGCTGGTGCAGAGAAGAAAGTGCCGTTGAGAAGCTGTATATCGTGGACATTCCGCTTTCCGAGATCCGGGAGTTTATCAGCTGGGGCACAGGCACAGATGGACATATAAACAAAATGTACAATATTTCCTACGGAAAATATGTGCCATTTACAAAGAAGCTGCCGCTTTTCCTGCATATAGAGGATAAGCTTCTGTATCTTAACGAAAAAGTCCGGATGATCCGTGGAGAGGATCAGGAAGATGCAAAGGTTCTGGGCCATCAGTATGAAGTAACGGTAGAGCCATACAGTCAGAGCAGGGAGAAACAGCTGAAGAAAAAACGCACCAAAGCAATATTTTCTCAGGGAAAGGCCGGAAAAAAGGCAGTTCTCGTGCGTAAGCTCTACGAGATACAGAAGGCGAAGCAGAAAAAGCAGATCTGGCTGATCTCCGATCGTACAACACGCGGAGATGATAACGGCGAAGTGATGTTCCGCTATCTCTGCGCCAATCCGGACCCTACGGTGGAGCCGTACTTTGTAGTCAACAAGGATACACAGGATTATGTGGAAATGAAGAAGCTTGGAAAGGTTGTGGAACCTTTCTCCTGGAAGCATAAGCTTCTGTTCCTGCTGAATGAATTTTCACTGTCCTCCCAGGCTAACAAACCGGTGATCAATCCTTTTGGAAAGCTGGAGTATCTGTACCGCGATATCATCTATGACAAAAAGCTGGTATTTTTGCAGCATGGTGTGACCAAAGACAACCAGTCCAAGTGGCTGAACAAATACAACCGTAATCTTTTCGGATTTATCGTCAGCACAAAGCCGGAATATGATTCTGCCTTTACCTATGACTATTTTTATCCGGAAAAAAATATCTGGCTTACGGGAATGCCGCGTTATGACCGTCTGGTCCATGATGAGCGTAAGTATGTGACGGTGATGCCTACCTGGCGCAAAAGCCTTTCCTCAGGAACCGATGCCAGAGGGGTATGGCAGCTTGGAAAAGAATTTCAGGAAAGCGAATATTTCCATTTTTATGATGATCTTCTCAACAACGAAAGACTTCTGGGAGCGGCAGAGAAGTACGGATATACCATCTGCTTCATGCCTCACCCAAATACCATTGACGGTCTGCATATGTTTCGTCATGATCCACGGGTAAAATTTATGGATTCGTCTTATTCCTACAAGGACATTTTTGCCCAGACAGATCTGATGATCACGGACTATTCTTCGGTTGCCTTTGATTTTGCATATTTGAGAAAACCCATCGTATACTCCCAGTTTGACAGAGACAGCTTTTTCAGTGGCGCGCATTCCTACACAGAGGGATACTTTGACTATGAGAGAGATGGCTTCGGAGAGGTGGAGCATACACTGGACGGAACTGTGGACCGGATCATCGAATATATGGCAGACGGCTGTCAGATGAAAGAGGAATATCGGAAACGAATGGATGAGACCTTTGCATTTAATGACCGTAACTGTTCCAAACGAGTTTATGAGAGGATCATCGAGAATCGGTAATATGGAGGTTGGATTTTGGAAGGAAAGCAGGCAATAAAGTTTGATAAATATAATTCTCAGGCGATGAAGGGCATTGCCATTGTTATAATGCTGTTCCATCATATGTATCTGAGTCAAGATAGATTTGAGGGGCTGAATGTTGTTTTCACTCCGTTTTCAGCAGATCGGATCATGTATCTGTGCAGAACATTTAAGATCTGTGTACCGATCTATGCATTTATTTCCGGATACGGACTGTATCTCAGTTACAGAAAAAATAATTCTACACCTGGCAAGTGGACAGCCAAAAGACTGATAAAAACAATGGGAGGGTTCTGGATTATATGGGGGCTTTCTGTTGTGAGCTCACAGCTTTATAACGGCTATGCCGTGGCCAGATATTTCGGAAACGGAAATATTGCCAAAGGTGTTAGCGCAATGGTGCTGGATTTTTTTGGTCTGGCGAAACTTTTCGGAACTTCGACTCTGAACGGAACCTGGTGGTATATGAGTGCGGCGATCATTTTTATCATCTGTGTGCCACTGTTTATGATAAAGGAAGAATATCTGGTATTTATTCTTGTGGCTGTTGCAGCATTTCCACGGATAATTTCCCTGGAGGTTATGGGAATTACGGGTATTTATGCATTTTTACCGGTATTTCTCATGGGAATGTGTGTAGCCAAGTATGATCTGTTTAACCGATGGTTTAAGATATGGAATGCTGGAATGAAGCATGTTTTCAAATTTCTTCTGGAGCTTCTTGCGGTGTTTATTTTGTATAAAGCGTACAGAACTTTGCCGCTGACGGTATACAGTGAGATCCACTGGGGTGTGTATCCAATTGTATTTATGGCATTTTGCTGCGAATTTATTAATGTCATTCCGGGAGTGCGACAGATTTTATTGTTCCTCGGAAAACATTCCATGAATATATTTCTGATACATACATTTATAAGAAAATCTTCTTTTGTGTATGTGAGTGGATATTTTCTGACCAATACACTGACGCTTCTGCTGGCTTCACTGGCAGTGTCCATAGCGCTGGAATGGCTGAAAAAGGGAA
>OGPN01001843.1_pt1 | contig 13105 bp, 10 predicted proteins | sample 1552941 | NCBI WGS metagenome assembly OGPN01 (sample SAMEA2580220, study PRJEB22360) | human gut metagenome | biome: human gut; feature: human-associated habitat; material: faeces | place: Denmark | collected 2008/2010
CCTGTAGCTAGCGTTCATCCTGAGCCAGGATCAAACTCTTCATTGTAAAAGTATTGTTATCATTCCTATGAAAGAATGGTATTTGCTCTGTTCAGGATGCCGTACAATTTATTGACTTCATTAATACCTGTCATCAGATACATACTGCTATGTATCCAACAAGCATTGACGGTTCTATTTTTTCTTGTACTACTTGTATTGTTTATCAATATTTCAAAGAACTTGGTTGCTTTCGTTTCAAAAGCGGGTGCAAAGGTAAGGGGTTTTATTTTAATTGCCAAACGTTTTCGGAAGTTTTTTTTTAATTTTTCTTTTTATATCGTTTCTCAGGCTCTCTTGCGAAAGGGAAAGAAGGTAAAGAAGAAAAACAAACCGCGTTTCTTTGCGAATCGGACTGCAAAGATAAGAACTTTATTCAATAACATCCAAAACTTTCCGGAAGTTTTTTTGTTCTTATTTTAAGCTGCCGTACGCTTTTACACTAAGTCAACTTATCAAGGCTTTCTTCTCTTGGAAAGCGGGTGCAAAAGTAGTAGCTTTCAGTTTATGCTCCAAACTTATCGGACTGTTTTTTTGAATTATTTTTGGATATCCATGCTAAGGGGCTGATTCAGAAGGATGTTGTAGAACATAAATTTACCGGGGATGGCAGAAAGGGGGAAAGGGACACACCTTATTATATTCACACACGCGGATGCGGGCGCGAAGGGAACAGATTTCAACAGGAAGGAAGGGAAGGATAGCGGTGAGTCATTCATGAAGACAGTATGGATGGACTAAAAGCGGAGAAGAAACTCTCATGGAAAAGGGTTTTTCTATTGTCACTTGTCACTTTTCAAGTCAAACTGTTATTTATCAATGGATTAAGAGTGACAATAAGGTGATAATAGAGGTGATAACAGGGTGACAATAGGAAAAGCATGTGAGCGTATTGTCACTTTTTGGGGAACAGATTACCGCAGATATTCAAGGGGTGTTCATGGGAAAGTGGCGGCTGAAAGGAAAGAAGAAACTCCGAAAGTATACTGATAGCGATAAAGAAATACGGGGATGCAGGCAAGGGATTAGTTTCATGCGGGGAAAACAAAGGTTTCATATAGGAGAAACTCTAGTTTCAAGCATTGGAAACAATAGTTTCATACCTTGAAACTAAAAGTTTCAAGCGGAGGAAACTGTTGTTTCAAGCAGGGGAAACTAAAGTTTCAAACCATCTGGAACTGGAGTTTCAAGAGGCAAGAAACTTCAGGAAACAACCGGAGACGGGAGCAGAGGACCGCATGAGTGGATAAGGAGGAACGCATGATTGAAGTGAAATGAACGCACGAGTGGAGTAAAAGTACCGCACGATTCAACCAACCCGACCATAACAATGTCCCGATTAACCTGTTCTCTTAGGAAGAACAGGAGTATGGACATAAGCGAAAAAAGCATTTATCACACAATAATAGAGGGAGTATCAGATCTTAATACCTGATATATCAATTATTAACAGATGGAACGTCAATTATTAATAGTTGACAGATAAGAGGTTAACATACTGAATATAAAACTATAACATCAAGAAAAATGTGTATTAAAGCATGAATATAGAGTGAGAGCAAATGCCTGCTACCACACTTGCTACCACAGCTGCTATCACAGCTGTAACAACGATGAATAAACCGATACAAGCAAAAAGTGAGAGCATGGGAGCAAAATCTATGTTTAATTCACTTGGAGAGAAATCCTAAGTTCAAGTCATAAATGAGACAGTTGATTGAGAATATCGTGTAGAAATATAATTTTAGAGAGAAGAAGATGAAAAAACTCATCTTTCGCTGAATTCAAGTTATAAATGAGACAGTCCAAAAGAATTAGGTATATATCTAATTCCAGATAACGGGTCTATGTAGCTATTTCGAATTATTACGGAATAAACAAAAGTGAGATTTCACAGAGTAAAAATCACAATTCTAAAAGAAACTCCTTCCCCCCTCTTTACAAACAAAAGAATGCGAGAGCCGGAAAGGAGTATCAATTTTACTTTATGATTGTTTCTACATGTCCATTCTTGAAAAAAAGATAAAAAGAACTAGAATACATCCACTGCACCTCTCCATTTGATTCTGAAACTGTCTGTGGTTTACCAAAAGCCAGCAAACATTCATCTTCTGTCATGCCCTTTACCGGTTTTCCGATGCTTATCTCATTCCAGTGGCTGATAGGAGAAAGTTGGTTAGTACTAACAAAGTCAAACATCTTATTCAGCATTTGCGATTCTATATGCACAAAATCATCCATTGTTTCCTTATGAGAAGTCCTCTTCTCCGGCTGTAGTTTTTCCATCGGAGTCAATTTCTTCATTACAACAACCAATGATTCTATCTGAATATTGGAAAGATAGTAAACCAATTTTCCGTCTTTTACCTGAAACTGAGCTGTACAATAATATGTATTCTTTTGTTTTGCATCCGCTTGAGAAGTAAGCACCAGGTTGCAACTAAAACTCTTGGCAGGAACGCTTACTTCCGTTATTCCCTCACGCTGTACGGAACAGACGTTTTTGATAGTCCATAACAGAGCATTGGCATAAATATTTTCATCACTCATCGGACTGAAAGGAATGAATCCATTGACTACATATTTACTACCATCTGCACTGACCGGATAAGTTTTCTTTTGTTCTGTAAAAGTTTGTGCAATCAAAGAGGGTAATATCCCACCCAATAAAAATACAATTGCCAAAAGTCTCAGTCTTGTTATCATATTCTGTTATTTTAAGAAAACAGCATTCACTTTCTTTTCTTTTTATAGAAAAGACGTGAATGCTGAAATTTATATGCTTAAAAAGGTTGTTTCAATTAAAAAGCGATACCCAGACGAATCATAAAGTTGCTAGTCTTAATGCCATCAGCATCGGTAAATACATCAATGAATCCACGCTGATAAGTAAGATCCAGATTGAAACGGTCGTACCATACGCCTACACCAATATTCATACCTGCATCGAAATGATTATAATCTACTTCAAGAGCATCAGCAAAATCTCCCCAGCTAATGCTTTCTCCATCTTCTTTCATTTTGCTGGTATAGTCATAACTTGCAAAAACTCCTAAGTGCGGATCAATACTAATATTATCTGCTACTCCGATTTTCCATCCGAAAGTAAACGGTGAATATTGAACATTGTGTGCGATACATTTCATGTCGTCAACTTTAAATCCACGAGAACCAAGAGCGAACTCCATTCCCCAATAAGCTCCTGCACCACCCAATGACTTCTGATAGCCTAATGTCGCATTATAACCGATGTTTGAATCTGTTCCATCAATTCCGTCACCACTAAGGTTCATCATGTTCACGCCTGCACGCAAGAACCATTGTGTATTACTAGCTTGCTTTTGAGTCTTAACGATTGTGCTTCTGGATGATACAATCTGTGCCTGTGTTCCTACGCACAACAAAAGCGCAGCAACAATTGATAATACTTTTTTCATTATTGTCTATGTTTTTAGTTATTAATTCTTATTCTTTATAACGGGGGCTATTTTCGTTCTATCATCAGCACCCGAAAGTTTTTGAATGCGTATCCATTCGTAGTCTTCTGTCGTAGCAGTATGCCAGTTTGTGAACACTCCCGGATAACCTACGACCGTAACCGTATATCCTCCCGATTTTTCATCGTCTTCTATCTTAAAAGTAGCTCCCATGATCACATCACAGTCATTCTTGATAGTGGACAAATAAGTTCCCCATGCACGGATATTATCAAGTTCCCCTTTCATGGCAACTTCCACTTCTTCTTTGCTCAGTGTCCATTCATCCTTTATACGCCCTTTTTCTTCGAGTATTTTCACCTCAACAACTGTGGGTTTCACACAAACCTCAGTCACTGCATCTCCTGCACGTGCCTGTGCATCACGAAATTTGAAGACAGTCTTTTGTGCATATGTCCCGATTGCACAACCAAAAGCCAGCATGATAATTAGAAATAGCTTTTTCATTTTCTTTTGTGATTATATGTTAATACAGCGCAAAGATATGCTAAAGGAGTATACTTGTAGAGAAAAACATAGTTCCAAGAGCGATACAAAACTGTGTCCTATTTGGAGACACTCAAAGAAACCCGAACATCAATGCTATCAGAGAGGTCACGAAAAAAATCATGTTCGAGAATACAGGAGATACGCCAAAGGAGATGAATGTCAATATTTTCTTTCTGAAATATTTTATAGACATTTGGACGTGTACAACACAATTGTTCAGCGAACCAAGTGACCGTACGCCCTTGGTCGTGAAGTGTGCGTTCAATAAGTCGTCCTGCATGAATCATACTATTTTTATCTATACACATCTCAAGAACAAATAACTATCTGGTCTTATGCTCTTTGCACGAATGGCAAGAACACCGATGCAATCATACTTTCTCTATTTTTTCTATTTCTTCCCATTATTAACCAAATTCATATTAACTACTCAGGTTGTTTTTTAAATTTAGCAATAATTGTATAGTCAACTTCTTCGTCTTTCCATTGAAGTGTCATCTCATCACCTTTGAGAGATTTGACCTGCCATTCTTCAGTCCAACTATCACTCAATGCAACTTTGATTTTGTTACCAGATATAGTCCAGGCAAAAGAGTAATGTCCCATCAGTTCCAAAAGTTGGTCGCTACCACTGTCTATATCCCCCTCATACTTACCATCTGCCAAGTGACTACTGAAGTTAATGTAATAGTCATCACCATTATAGTTACTCTCCCATGTTTCGCCATCCTCACTCCAACACTGATAATAACAAACCCAATATCCAGTGACGGATGCGGTGTTTACATCCGTATTATCATCCTTACTGCACGCTGCAAAAAGCAGACAACACATGACCAGCGCAAAACTGGACCTCATTATAAACTTTTTCATACACAATAATTTTAGTTAATATTCTTATCTATTAAGATATAGGTCACAAATATATATAAAATTATTATTGGCGTTTTTACGCAAAATATCTGTTTATGATTAAACGGCTAAAAGGGATGATCATTCTATTTAAAAAGATGTTTATTATGCATATTTTTTAAGCGCAAAACCGGAGAGCATTGATAAATATTTCCCTATTTATTGTTTTTCTCTTCAAGAATGTCAGAACATATTATTTTATGTAAGATTTGTACGATGAAAGTATTTGCTCTATCTCATTTAATTCTTCAGCAGTAAACTCCAGATGGTTTAAAGCTTGCAAATTATCAGCCAGCTGATTTACTGAACTAGCTCCTACAATCACCGATGTCATCCGTTCGTCTCTCAACACCCATGCCAATGCCATCTCTGCCAGTGTTTGCCCACGACGACGGGCGATTTCATTCAATTGCCGGGCGACCTCCACTTTTTCAGGTGTCACCTGCGAACGTTGGAGAAAAGTAGAAGAACGTGCCGCACGCGAACCTTCGGGGACACCATTCAAATACCTATCCGTGAGTAATCCTTGTGCCAAAGGAGAAAAGGCTATAAAGCCGGAACCATATTCGGCAGCCAGCGGAAGATTTTCAGCCTCAACTGCACGGTCGAACATACTATAACGATACTGGCTGATAAGACAGGGAACACCCGCTTTTGCCATCATTTCATAAGCAAACCGTGCCTGCTGAGGAGGATATTTAGAGATTCCGATATACAGTGCTTTTCCTTGTCTGACAATATCGATCAAGGTCTGAATCGTTTCTTCTACCGGAGTGACTCCGTCATAGCGATGGCTATAGAAAATATCAAAATACTCCAGCCCCGTACGACGGAGGCTCTGATCGATACTTGCCATCAGGTTCTTACGGGAACTGTTTCCGCCATAAGGCCCCGCCCACATATCATGTCCGGCCTTGGAGGAAATTATCATTTCATCCCGGTAACCGTGAAAATTCTCCTTCAGAATTCGCCCGAAGTTTGCTTCGGCACTCCCCGGAACAGGACCGTAGTTGTTTGCCAGATCAAAATGGGTGATCCCATGATCAAAGGCATACTTAATCATATCCGTTGCCACGGCAAAGTCATCAACACTACCGAAGTTGTGCCATAATCCTAAAGAAATAAGAGGCAGTTGCAATCCGCTTTTACCACAATACTTATATTTCATCTGATCATAACGACCAGTAGCCGGTTGATAATTGTCCATAAGAGTCAATGATTTTTCTTTCTACAAAGAAAAAGAAAATATTTCAATAACGATTATTCTATTCACTCTAAATTTCATTCTTCAAGATAACCGTAAAATATTGGAGAATGTATGTCTCACACAGAGATACATCCTCCAACAGTTCAAGAAACAACCCCTAAAGAAACTTACTCCAACAAATTCTCTTTGAATTCTATTTCTACAATGCGTAATTCGTGCCCGGTTTTATCGCCATCCTTTGCTTTAAACAAATCCAGTTCATTAGCAACAGGGACAGCTACTTCTACTATTTGCCCGAAAGCATCTCCTTCCTTACTTGTACCCTTGAGCCGGATAGTGATTTCATTCGTCAACACAGGCTTCACATCTAAGTGGACATATCCCAGACTCTTGTCTGTATCTCCGCTCCAAATCAATTCTTTACCCGCATAAATTTCCAGCGGATAGCTGCGCATACGCCATCCGGTCAACTTCAGACAGACTTCATCCACACGTGCGGCACGTTCCAACTGATAGGTTATCCATGCAGTACCCGCTTTCCCGTCATTCCGCCATTCACTCAGTTCATTATCATCAAAGCTGTTAACCGCACACTCGCTATTGGCACCTGCTATGGCAGAGACAATGCCGACATCGACCTTTGACACCTTGTATGAAGGAGTTTGCGGAGTCTCCCCACGAGTCAGCCTGCCTTCCAGCTCATCACCGGGGATATAATCGCTCAAACCGTTCTTTACTTCAACAGGCATAGAAGCGAAGCTAATTTCTGCCGGTTTCAATCCGGTAGCCTTCGCCGTGATACGAACTGTTCCGGCAGTGGTGAGCGAACGGATCAACGCACGATTGATGCCACACTCTACCGGCAAATCTTTTGAAAGAATATAATTATTTTCTCCTTGTGCGATACCGCCTCGCCATTCGGCAGGCCCTTCCACCTCAAAGTGGATCAAGTCATTTGCCAGCGGACAACGGTTCCCTTCTTTATCCATCACTTCCACCTGAAGCAATACCATATCCGCACCATCCGCTTTCCATCCTTCAGGACTCTGAATCAGGCTCAACCGGATTTGTTCCGGCTTACCTGCCGTCTGCAATTGAGTGCGGCAGCATTCTTTTCCGTTTTCGTCATATCCCACAGCTTCCAACTTGCCCGGCACAAAAGCGATATCTCTGAAAGTATACAGAAAATGGTAGCCCCGTTCGCCATTCCCCAACGATTTCCCATTCAGGAACAACTCTACCTTATCGGCACTCGATACGACATATACAGGTTTCACTACCGTATCATCATAGTTCCAATGGCCGACAATATAAATACGGGGACATTCCGTATCTACCCAGCCGTCCCACATCACCTGATGTGCAAAGAAAGGATCTTTAGGGATACGCATGGCATCAGTCACCCCGCTACGACGATAATTTTCGACTCCACGATAATGCGTATTGGTATCGGAAAAGATAATCTTCACACCACCCGAACTGACACGATCTCCCGTTCCCGGACGTTCCCCGCCAATAATCGAACCAGCGAATGATATTCTCGACAGTAAAGGAATCCTGATTACGGTTGTAGACACGCGCATCCACCTTCTTCTGTACCTTATTGGTGACAGTAGATTTATAAGAACTACTGCCCTCTCCATCCTTGTGATAAGGATAAGAATAGTCATCCCAATATTTACGTAACCCCTCGTCACGGCAATACTCCATAGCCCACATCGGATGATGCGCACTTTTATTGATATAAAGCATTTCGCCGCCATATTCCGCTTCACGGATATCCAGCATTTCGCGGGAACCGATTGCACGGCCGCCATGAGGATCATACAGATCACGGATTCCTTTCATTTCTATCATGTGCTCACGACTGATAGACTCATTGCCACATTCATAAAACAGGATACTCGGATTATTGCGGTTATAAATGATAGCGTCACGCATCAATTCCGTACGCTGTTCCCACTGACGTCCTTCACAATCTTTCTCGGCATCACCGGCCTGCATAGCCTGAATCAATCCTACACGGTCACACGACTCGATATCCTGTTTCCACGGAGTGACATGCATCCAGCGCACAAGATTCGCATTGCCCTCTACCATCAGATGATTGCTATAATCGCTCAACCAGGCAGGCACGCTCATCCCGACTCCCGGCCATTCATTGCTCGTCCGCTGTGCAAAGCCCTTCATCTGAATAACGCGATCATTCAGCCAGATCATTCCTTTACCGAAACGCGTTTTACGGAATCCGGTACGGGTAGCGACTTCGTCTACTTTCCTGCCATCTACCCACAGACTTGTCTTTACCGTATACAGATAACCGTATCCCCAACTCCAGAAATGCAGGTTGTCTACCTCAGATGCCGCTTTCAGTGTGATTGTTTCACCCGGTTTCACCACCGCTTGTGTTCCTCCGAATGTCTTGACGGATGTCCCGTCACGGTCTATCAGTTCCACTTGATAAGATACTTGCTTATCACGATTATATTCGTTCTTGATTTCCGACTCCGCATGAATGACAGCTTTCTGTGATTTCACACGAATATCTTCAGCATAGACGTAGACTCCGGTCGTTTTGAGATTACTATATAAAGGTAAGGTCTGATACAGACGGTCGGTGACATGCAACCATACATTTTTCGGAATGCCTCCATAATTGGCATTAAAATTCTTATTGCTCCACTGATATTTCGTACCTGTTGCCCGTTCTTTATAATTCCAGTCATTGTCGATGCGAAGTGCTATTACATTTTCCTGTCCATACTTAATGTAAGGAGTCAGGTCGAAGCCGACAGCCATCACGCCATTTTCGTGCAGACCGATATGATGACCATTGATATAAAAATCCGCCCCTTGACGAACTCCTTCGAACTCTACAAAGACCTTCTTGTTTTTACTATCGCCCGGCAGACGAAAATGCTTCCGATACCACATAATCGTATCGGTCAGTTCATCAATACTTAAGCGAAAAGCCTCATCTTCATTGAAAGCATGCGGCAAAGTCACTTTCTTCCAGTCCGAATCAGAAAAACGTATTTGCTTTGCTTCCGGAGTATCACCCACATAAAGCAACCAGTCTGAATTGAAATTATATTTATTACGGACATCGGACGATGTCACGAACTGGCTTATTCCAATAAAAGCCAAAAAGAAAAAGAGGATTCTATGTCTCATAGTATGTCTATTTATCTGTTCGTGGCAAAGCTAGCGCAAAATACCACACCTGTCCATAGACTAAAATACAGATTGCATAGAGATTTGTTCAGAAAGCATAGAAATGAAGAATGATGAATGAAGAATGAAGAATTGGCTGCGCTATCACGCTGCAAAGTAATTCTTCATTCATCATTCTTCATTCATTTAAAACTGGAAATAAATAAACGGCTGAATCTCCGAACTCTTCATCTGGATAACCAGATAGATCAAAGCTACCATCAGCAGGGCTTTCCCTAAAAACGACAGACGAATGACTCCACGACAAGCAGCATTTTCCCAACTATCCGGGGTGAAATGGAGTAAAAAGCCGAGTAGCATCAAAGCAAACACACGCCAGTAACCCTCAATCAACTGTGGGAAAAGTTGCGGACGGAAGGTGGTGAATATCTGCCTCAGCATGTCCATCGAGTTCTGAAAATCGGCATTACGGAAGAAAATCCAGCAGAGACAGACAAAGTGGAAAGTGATAATGACTCCGAATACACGACGCCAGCCATGACTTTGCTCTCCTTTCTTACGACCGGTGATGGACATCCACATTTTATGCAACGCCAAAGCGATGCCGTGAAAGGTCCCCCAAAGCACAAAGTTCCAGGAAGCACCGTGCCACAGTCCACCCAAAAACATGGTAATAATCAGATTCAGATATTGGCGAAACTTGCCTTTCCGGTTTCCTCCCAAGGAGATGTACAGGTAATCGCGCAACCAGCTGGACAATGAAATATGCCACCGCCGCCAGAATTCGGTGATAGAAGCAGACTTATAAGGAGAATTAAAGTTGAGATTGAAATGAAAGCCCAGTAATAGAGCAATACCGATAGCCATATCACTATATCCGGAGAAGTCACAGTAAATCTGCAAAGCATAACCATATACTCCCATCAGATTCTCAACACCGGAATAAAGGGTGGGATTGTCAAAGATACGCTCTACAAAATTGACACTGATATAATCGGAAATAATAGCTTTCTTGAACAAGCCGGAAAGAATGAGGAAGATTCCTCGCCCGAACATTTCCTGAGAGACGAAAAGCGGTTTCCTGATTTGCGGGATAAAGTCACGGGCGCGTACGATAGGCCCTGCCACCAACTGCGGGAAGAAAGATACATAAAACGCATAATCCAGTATGTTTGTCAAAGGCTTGATGTCTTTCCGGTAAACATCGATAGTATAGCTCAATGACTGGAAAGTGAAGAATGAGATACCCACAGGCAAGAATATATCGAGTGCGGTAAACTCTCCTCCCATCAGCGAGGCAATCACCCCTCCCAGGAAATTAGTGTATTTAAAATAAGCAAGAAGTCCCAGATTGACTCCCAGACTCAACGTTACCAGCCCCTTACGCTTCCAACGCCCTTCGGTACGGTCCATCCATTGCGCCAGCAGAAAGTCGCAAACCGTGACCAAAGCCAACAGAAAAAAGTATGTACCACTACTCTTATAATAGAAATAATAAGAGAAAAGCGTTACAAACAGGATACGGGCTGTATACTTACGCTGCAACAGTGCATATACTACCATAAAGGCAGCAAACAGCCAGAGGAAGATACCACTACTGAATATCATCGGTGCCTGCGGATCGTAGGCAAGCACATCTTTTAAACGGCTGAAGTCAATATCAATGGGAAACATAATCGTTATAAGCTTGGATAAAGGCCTGGTATAATAAATTTCCCTGCAGGATGTATCCTTCGGGTAAATAATGTACATGATCGGGACGCATCAGTTTCGCTTCCGTCCAGTTGGTGCAGGCACGTCGCTTGCCCCCTACTACATCGTACATATCCCAAACGAGCAGGCGGTGGTCTTTAGCGTAGCGACGAATCGTTTCTGCCGCTGTAACTGTGCGGGGATTGATGGCGTATGTCCGTTTCCGCCGTCTCTGCCGGAAACTTTCGTAAGAACCCGGAGGAGTGGTCAGGAGAATGGGGGTATTGGGAAGGCTGTCACGCAACAGTTTGATAAACTCGTCCATCTGGTTATAATGCAGATTGACATTATACCGGCGATTGTGACTCTCGTTTGTTCCAAAAGAGAGAATCAGCAATTCGGGCTTCAAGGCTACAATATCCGCAATACGTCCCGGATGGGTAAACGTCAGACAAGTGGCTCCGTTCACTCCCATATCCGTATAAGAGACAGCCCCAAACGTTTCTTTCAGCAGCGTTCCCGTAGTTTGCGGATAGATATGCCCCCGAATATGGCTGTCACCAATATGAAGAATACGCACCGTATCTTCGGAAAGGCCGGCACGCACCTGACGAAGCCGTTCAAATACGGGTGTCAACAAAGCAATGCTGTCGATAATCTCATTCCTACCGGTTTCGCGGAAAGCGGAGGGAAAAGATGTCTGCACCGGGATCGTGTCATTTGCCCAGTTCATTTCCCGCAAAGGCTTTATGTGCTTCAAGGTCTTCCCCAATGAAGGACAAGCAGGGATACGGTCTTGCGCCATTCCCTCCGGAAGAAAAGAGAAAACTCCGGAAAAGACTAAGATAAAGATACGCAACAGGCTACTTTTGTTCATAAGCACGCCTCCTGTCATATTGTTCCTTACCGTATATCAATGTTTCATAAAGCAATCCGGCCAGATGCTTGCCTCCGCGAAAGTTGATATGCGTATAATCATAGTTCGCCATCGAAGGTTTGGCATGTACCAAATTCGCCATACTGCCCTCGCCGCCCATCGCTTCGAACATATTCCAAAAAGCAATGCCGCTCTCGGCAGCAATGTTCTGCTGATAGCGAATCAGGTTCTTGACTCCCGGCATAGTACGAAGTTCACCGTCTTCAGTCTTATAATCACGGTCACCGACACTTAACAGCAAAATACTCGCCTGTGGAAAACAGTTCTTCAGATGCTCGATAGAAGTAAGCAGCCCTTTCTGATAGTTATCATAATTGCGTCCACGCTCGGTAGCCACGTTCAATCCGTATTCAAGAATAATCAGGTCATAAGGACGTTGCTCGTTAAACTGACGGAGCATTTGTTGCGGAATACCACGCAATGACAAGCCGGAACTACCGCGCAAAGAAAAGTTATCGAGAATGATTCCTTTCTTTCCATCCATGGCCAATCCGTAGAAAAGGGTGGAGTCGGCACGATCTACCGTCCACCGTACAGAGCCGATACGCCCCTCTACAGAAATCTTTTGCAAATCACCGGAAGGTGCTAAAGAGTAGTTCTTATTCTCTCCCCGGTTCACACGTGCAGTAAGATAAACGGAATCTTTATTGTAGAAGAAAATCGAAGCTCGCTGGCAAGTGTCAAGAAGCGAAGCATATTTGCTTTGCCCTCTCAACTCGACGTATGCCCCTTCACGGGGAATAAAGTAATGTCCGGAAATACCTTGCTTCTTTTTATCGAAATAGACACTGTCCGTCACCGCATGGCTGGACCATCCCCCGAAGGTATGGCGCACAGTAGGACGATAGCCACTCGTCATCGAAGTAATCGTGACAAATCCCACACCACAACCTCCAAAACGTTTCTGAAGCATTTCGCGCAAATCAGCCGTGAATATATCCGCCTCTATGAAAGAATCACCGAAAACGGCTATACGCACCAGTCCGTCATCCTCCGGATTCGAAGAAGAAGTACGATCGAGTGCTTCATAAAAAGAAGCCATACCACAACGGGTGGAGTCACCGTAATCTTCAATACAAGTCATGCCTGCACGACATGTATCAACAAAAGCCGGCTTTACAACCGGAGGTAAAGGTATACTGTCAGAATCGGCTGCCG
>OGPN01001856.1_pt1 | contig 13033 bp, 20 predicted proteins | sample 1552941 | NCBI WGS metagenome assembly OGPN01 (sample SAMEA2580220, study PRJEB22360) | human gut metagenome | biome: human gut; feature: human-associated habitat; material: faeces | place: Denmark | collected 2008/2010
GCCCAGCTCACGGGCTGGGCGGGCCCCGCGGGCGGCGCTGCCGTGGCGGGCTGCTGCGCCCAGATGATCGGCTTTGCCGTCATGAGCTATAAGGAAAACGGCGTCGGCGGCCTCATCAGCCAGGGCCTCGGCACCAGTATGCTCCAGATGGGCAACATCGTAAAGAATCCCCGTATCTGGATCGCCCCCACGCTGGCCAGCGCCATCACCGGCCCTCTGGCCACCTGCGTCTTCCACATGGAGATGAACGGTGCCGCCGTCTCTTCCGGCATGGGTACCTGCGGCCTCGTGGGCCAGATCGGCGTCTACACCGGTTGGGTCAGCGACATTGCCGCCGGCACCAAGGCCGCCATCACCCCAATGGACTGGGCTGCCCTCGTCCTCATCTGCTTCGTCCTGCCCGCCGTGCTCAGCGTTCTCTTCTGCGAGATCGAGCGCAAGCTTGGCTGGATCAAGGACGGCGATTTGAAACTGAACTGAGCGTATAGAAAAAGCCTGCCGACAGCAGGCTTTTTCCTGTTTATACCACTCTTTTTCCATCCAGCACCGCCTGCCGGAGGACATCCCCCTCATACACCAGCTTGAGGGAGAACCACGGATGTTCCTCGTTGAGCAGCTTGAAGAAAATTTTATCGCCCTCCCAGATGGGCAGCTGCTCCACCTTTTCCTTCGGCACCCATTCCAGCACGCCTTCTCGGCAGGCATCGCCCTGTATCATCTCGCCCGTCCACCCGTCGGCAGTGTAGAGGTGGATGAACTCGGTCATATTGCCCCAGATGAAGGTCAGCAGGCCCCGGCTGCGCCAGTGGGTCAGCGTCAGGCCCGTCTCTTCTTTCACTTCACGGAGAAGGCAGTCCTCCGGGCTCTCGAACCGCTCGAATTTTCCGCCGACGCCCACCCATTTGTCGTGATTGTAGTCGTCCTGCTTCTTCACGCGGTGGAGCATCAGATAGGCGTCGTCCCGCTCCAGATAGCACAGCGTCGTGCTGAAGATCGGGTATTCAGGATTCATAAAGGCCCCAAGATTCATCTTACTTTCCCTTTCTTTTAACAGCAAAGCGCCCCGCAGATGACCCCTGCGGGGCGCTGTTTTTATGCGTTTATGCCTTGCGGCCTGCGCGGCCCTTGCCCGCATTGTTCAGCTTGCGGACGAGGTCGTTCTGGTGCTTGCGCTGGGAGGGCGTCGGCTCTGGATCATGGGCCTCTTCGGTTTTGGCCCGGGTCTGCTGGGCGGTGGAGTCCACACGCTCAAGGTTCCACTCCTGATTGCCGCCCGAGACGAAGTTCCAGATCTGCGCCTGCGCACCGTTGGAGGTGTTCATGCCCACAAGGTCGATATACTTGTCGGCCAGCACGTTGCGGATGCGGGTCCGGCCATTGCGGGTAGGCTCGAGCGCCCAGCACTGGCTCAGTCCGCTGGTGCGGCCCCACTGATGGAGCCAGGTGCCTTCCACCACGCCGCCGAGAGCGAGGTCCATCATTTTGCCGGTAAAACGGTTCTGGATGCGCCAGCGTCCTTCGCCTGCATCCACGAATTTCCACTGCTGCCACGGATGACCTGCGTAGTCCCACAGACGGATCGCAGCGCCGTTCTCCGTGTTGAAGTTCTTTACTTCCAGCACCTTTCCATTGGGGGCCTTGATGAGGTAAAATTCATTTTCTGATAATACGACCTGCGATGCCTTTGCCATAACTGCGTTCTCCTTTCAGCGTAGACTTTTGATGTTCCTATTATAGCGCATTTTGGTTTGGGCAGCAAGAATAGTTTTCCATAATTTTTGTGGATTTCTTTATGCATTCTGCTCGTTTTGCTGAGATTCCCTCACTTTACCCTCCGGCCCAAATTCCACCGCCGGAGCACACTTGTATACATCTCAAAAACGACCCCGCAGCTTTCGTTTTCCACCCTGTTTTTACTCCAAGAACAGCGCCCCCGTTTTCGGCCCGTTTCAGCTCCAAAACAGGCCGAACTGTCCCTGCTGCAAGGCCAGTTCAGTGCAGTGACTTCAGTTTTATAAATCAAAACTCACTTCGGCGCTTTACTTTAATGATAGATATTGCATTTCAGAAAGAACTTTAATTTGTTTCACGTTTTTTGCTATTGACTTTATTTCAAAGCCGGTGTATAGTAAGCTTGCAGGGAGCGGAAAGCGCCCCCGTAACAACGAGCTTCAGGCTCCGCACACTGCGGGTCTGTGAGAAAAATATAGGAGGTTTGACTATGTATTACTACATTCTGGGCTGCGGTATCGCTTGTTTGGTCCTGTTCGGCATCAACAGCATGGAGACAGTATGCGTCAAGCCGGCTGAGATGGTTGGCAAGGTCCTGCTGTGGCCTGTCACCCTGATGGAAGCAGTTGTCCGTTACAGCTCCACTCATCACAACTTCAAGGCTGCGCTGTAAAACGCATCACGTCTGAGGACGTCGAAAAAGCCATCAAGGCTGCCGTACTCTTTGCGGGTACGGCAGCCTTTTTGCTTTACACCCGGGGGCCGGATGTGGTACACTGTATATTGTAAAGCGATTTCCCGCCGAACCTTATCGTGCGCAGTTCCGCGCTATTTTTCAGGAGGACTATGAAACCCGATTACAAGCTGGTCGCCAAGGCCAAATATATCCACATGACCGCCGACCTTGCCAGCGAGGTCTGGCACGAGGTCTACAAACGCTATTTCCCCGCAAAGCAGCTGGACGCCCTCATCGAGAACTTGCAGAGCGCCGACTCTATTGAAGAGGACATCGACAACGATGTGAACTACTTCCTCGTCTTCCTCGGCAGCAGCCTCATCGGCTACTTCGCATGGAAGATGGAGAACACTTCGCTCCATCTGCTCCACCTCTACCTCAAGCCCGAATACCGCGGCAAGGCCATCGGCCGGGACATCGTGGCGTCCTGCGAGCGTCTGGCCCGGGGCGAAGGCCGGGGTCGCGTCTGGTGCGGCGTCAACGCCAAGGCCCTGCCGGTGCAGCAGTTCTTCAAGGCCCGGGGCTACCGCTCCCTCGGCCCTGCCGAGAGTGAGGGCGGCATCGAGCGCAACGAGCTGATTTTTGAGCGGATGTTGTAAATTTCCTGCAAAGGCCATTGCTTTTTCTGCTCATTTGTACTACACTAAAGTAGTGTATTGAAGTACCCGTCTGCGGGTCCAACATCATTGAATGACCGGGGAGGAACTGTATATGGCAAAGGACCATCCGACCGGAAAATCCGGCCTGTATGCCGCTTTTCTGGAGCTTGAGACGCCCGAGGAGTGCTACCGCTTCTTGCAGGATGTATGCAGCTACGCAGAGCTGAGCGCGATGGAGCAGCGCTACAACATCGCCGAAAAGCTCATGCGCAAGCAGAGCTACACCAGCATCATGGGCAACATCGGCGCATCCAGCGCCATCATCAGCCGCGTGAGCCGTGTGCTGGGCCGGGATGACAGCGTCCTGCGCCGCATTCTGGAAAAGAACGGCGTCTCCGCTGACACCGAAGACTGAATTTCTACTGACCGCTGGCGCACTGCGGGCCGGGGATGCCCCGCCTGCGGTGCGCTTTTTCTTTGATTTATAAAAGGAGTATCTGATTATGAGCAAAGCTGTTCTGTTTTTTGCCGACGGCACCGAGGAGTGTGAGGCCCTGCTGGTGGCCGACCTTCTCCGCCGCGCCAGGGTCGAAGTCATCATTGCGTCCGCCATGGGCCGCCGCGCCCTCGTCAGCAGCCACGGCATCCACCTGAACGCCGACGCGCTGGCCGAGGATGTGGATTACAGCGACGTAGACATGGTCATCCTGCCCGGCGGCATCCCGGGTACGCCCAACCTCGCCGAGAACAAGACCGTCACCAACACCTGCGTTTCTTTTGCCAAGGCAGGCAAGAAGGTCGCCGCCATCTGCGCCGCGCCCAGCGTCCTCGCCAGCCTCGGCCTGCTGGAAGGCAGGAACGCCACCGCCCACGCCGGATTTCAGGACAAGCTGGCCGGTGCCATCGTCCACGATAAGGAAGTCGTTGTGGATGGCAACATCACCACCAGCTACGGCCTCGGCGGCGCCATCCCGTTTGCCCTCGAGCTGGTGCGCCAGCTGGCCGGCCCCGCCGAAGCCGACCGCATCCAGAAGGCTATCGCGTATCGGCACTGAAAAGGAGGCTTTTCTATGCGTTTCATCACCTGCCGTCTGCCCGACGGCGTGGAGGACCCGGCCATCCTCTCTGCCGATGGCCGTCAGGTCTGGCCCCTGAGCTGGCTGGGCCTTTCTTACGAGACATTGTCCGACGCCATCCCGTTCCTGACCCCGCAGGTGCGGGCCGGGCTTTCGCTGGCCATCGCAGGCATCCCGGCGCTGCCTATTGAGGCCGTCACGCCGGAAAGCCCCATCCCGTCTCCGGCGCAGGACGTCATCTGTCTGGGCATCAACTACATGGCCCACTCCGACGAGGCCGAGAAATACTCCGCCGACGCTTTTGCGACCAAACATCAGGACGCCATTTACTTTTCCAAGCGGGTCACCCGGGCCGTGCCGGACGGCGGCTTCATCGAGGCCCATACCGACCTCGTGAAAAAGCTGGACTACGAATGTGAACTGGCCGTCGTTCTGGGAAAGGACGCGAAGGACGTTCCCGCAGGGCAGACGAAAGACTACGTCTTCGGCTACACCATCCTGAACGATGTCTCCGCACGGGATGTCCAGACCGCCCACAAGCAGTGGTATTTCGGCAAGAGCCTCGATGGCTTCACTCCCATCGGCCCCTGCATCGTCACGGCGGACGAGTTCGACACCTACCCGCCCAAGCTGCCCATCCGGTGCTTCGTCAACGACGAAAAGCGGCAGGACTCCAACACCGGCCTGCAGATCTTCGACATTGACCATGTCATTGCCGAGCTTTCGCAGGGCATGACCCTCAAGGCCGGTACCATCATCGCCACCGGCACCCCGGCGGGCGTCGGCATGGGCATGGAGCCGCCCTGCTTCCTCAAACCGGGCGACGAAGTTCGCTGCGAGATCGAGGGCATCGGAACTCTGACGAACACAGTCCGCTGAGTAGGTTTGCATTCCATTTTGTATTATTTTTCTGAATTTCTACTTATTCGATGCATTTTCGTTTGAATTGCTCTTTTGTTCACGAATAATTCATATTAAATTCATATTCCGTTCATGCATCTTCGGTATATGTATGGCATCAAAGGCGCGGTGCGCGCCGAAAGTCCCTGACAGCACACTCCATATCGCCGCTCTCCCGGGCGGCCGAGGAAAGGAATCGGAAGAATATGAAAATTGGTTTTTGGGAACTCGTGGTCATCGTGGTCATCGCGTTCGTCTTCATCGGCCCCGACCAGCTGCCCGTCTACGCAAAGAAGCTGGGCAAGATGCTGCGCGAGCTGAAGAAGTACACCGGCGCTGCCTCCGAGGAGATCCAGAAGAACGTCGTGGAGCCTCTGAACGAGATCCAGGCCCCCCTCAAGGAAGCCGTTGCCCCCCTGACCGACATCAAGAAGGACATCGACAACAGCGTGAAGGATGTCACCAAGAGCTTCACCGGCATCGGCAAGACCAGCAAGGAAGAGGCCGCCAAGGCCGAACAGGCTGAGGAAGTCACCGAGCTGGAAGAAGTCGAGGAGCTGCCCGAGGAGACTCCTGCTGAGGCGCCCGCAGCCGAAGCTCCCAAGGCAGAGGAGACCCCTGCTGCTGAGCCTGTGAAGGCCGAGGAAAAGACCGACGCCCCCGCAGAGGCAGCACCCGTGGCCGAAGAAGCCGCCCCCGCTGCCGAAGCCGCACCTGCCGAAGAGGCAAAGTCTTAATCCCCCCACCGATGCACCCGCGCCCGCGGTTGCCTTATACATTGTAATCAGCCCGCCTCGCGGCGCGGCAAAGTAAAAAGGAGATCATTATTATGCGTATTGGTACTAACGAGCTGCTTATCATCCTGGTCGTCGTCCTGCTCATCTTTGGACCCAAGAACCTGCCGAAGCTGGGCAAGATGTTCGGCAAGACCATGAAGAACTTTAAGGAAGGCATGGACGACGTGGATGAGAACGGCGATGCCAAGCCTGCCGAGACCAAGACCGAGGAAAAGGCTGAGAAGAAGGACGAGGAGTAATTTGTGGCTACCAACGTGAAGCGCAAAAAGAAAGCCGAAGTCATGTCGGACGACGGCAGCATGACGCTGACCGGACATCTGAAAGAGCTGCGGAACCGGCTGATCATCTGCGCGGCGGTGTTTGTAGTGGGCGTGATCGGCTTCCTGGCAATTTCGGATAAGCTGATCGACCTGCTGACGGCCATGGCAATGAATGCGAACTACACCTTCGTGTTCCTGGCCCCGCAGGAAAAGCTGATGCAGTATTTCCGGGTGTCCCTGATCGCTGCGGTGATCGTGACCATCCCGGTGGCGCTGTATCAGGTCTACGCCTTTGCAAAACCCGGCCTGAAACGGAGCGAGAGCTTCTTCTTCCGGCTGGTGCTGCTGTTCGGTCTGGCGCTGTTCTGCGTGGGTGTGCTGTTCGCCTACAAGGTCACCCTGCCGTTCATGCTGAACTTCCTCGTTACGCTGGAGGGTACCGATTACATCACGGCATCCATCAGCATCGAGAGCTACATCAACCTCTGCCTGACCATGTTCATCATCTTCGGCTGTGTGTTTGAAATGCCTCTGGTCACCATCATTCTGGCCAAGATGGGCATTGCAAACCCCGAGATCATGAAGAAGGGCCGCGGCGTTGCCATTGTCCTGATCTTCCTGGTCGCAGCCATCATCACCCCGCCCGATATCGTGTCGCAGTGCTTCGTGGCTGTGCCCATGTGCCTGCTGTACTTTATCAGCATCTTCCTCAGCGGCATTTTCTATAAGCCCAAGACGGATGATGACGACGAGGATGAGGATGACGAAGAGGAATCCTCTGACGAGGAGTAAGTTCTCCCAAGGCTTTCCGGCCCTCCCACTGCGGGAGGGCCTTTTGCTTTGCCAAAAATCGAAACGAATTTTCGGCTTTTTGCATAAATCCTGTTTCAGCCTCTGTCTTTTGCAAATGGATATGTTATAATGATAACGATGAGAAAACCGGCGGTCTGACCGCCGCAAAGAAGGGGTAAATGAATATGAAAGAGTACGCATTCGGCATCGACCTGGGCGGCACCACGGCCAAGGTGGGCCTGTTCACCACGGCGGGCGCTCTGCTGGAAAAGTGGGAGGTGCCCACCGACACCTCCAATGCAGGTGAACACATCCTTGGAAACCTGGCCAAGGCTGTGAAGGACAAGATGCAGGAAAACGGCATCACTGCCGAGCAGGTGGAGGGCGTGGGTGTCGGTGTGCCCGGCCCTGTGCTGGACAGCCGTATCGTGCCCATTGTCTGCGCCAACCTCGGCGGCTGGGGTGAGCGGAACGTCTCCATCCAGCTGTCCGGCCTGCTGGACGGCATCAAGGTGCTGGTGGGCAACGATGCCGATGTGGCCGCGCTGGGCGAGATCTGGATGGGCTGTGCCAAGGGCTGCCGCAGCACGGTGATGGTCACGCTGGGCACCGGTGTCGGCGGCGGTGTCATCGTCAACGGCAGGATCATCGAAGGTGCACACGGTGCAGGCGGCGAGATCGGCCACATCACCGTCAACCCCCACGAGACGGCGGTCTGCGGCTGCGGCAAACACGGCTGTCTGGAGCAGTATTCCAGCGCCACCGGCGTGGTCCGCTGCATGAAGAAGCTGCTGGACGAGAACCCGGACACCCCCTGCACCCTGCGCGGCACCGACTTTGCCGCCAAGGATGTCTTTGATGCCGCCCGTGCAGGCGATGCACTGGCCGCCCGTGAGGTGGATGAGATGACCGACATCCTGGGCATGGCGCTGGCCTCCATTGCCTCCACCACCGACCCCGAGATGTTCATGGTGGGCGGCGGTGTCGCCCGTGCCGGAGATGTCCTCTTCAACCCCCTGCGGGAGCATTTCAAGACCTATGCCTTCAGCTCCTGCCGCGAGACCCCCATCGTTGCCGCTACCCTCGGCAATGATGCCGGCATCTATGGTGCCGTGCGGCTCATCGTGGGAGAATAAGATGAAGCTGAATCTGCAAGTTACCCGGTTGCAGGATGGTGCAAAAGTGCCAGTACATGTTGTGGCGGCGGGAAAGCTGGATTTTCAACAGACTGCCAGCATGGGATGGCAGACGAATTGGAAAACGATGGACACTGCATATTTCCCGAATCGTGTTGCACTGAAAACAGAAGAACAGGAATTGCTGGGTTTGATGTCTTACTTCTGCGATGATCGATTTCTGGCAGTAGAACTTGTCTATCTGGAAAGTCAGCCGGAAAGCAATGCAAATCTTCTGCATCAGAATGGACAGGAAAAGAAGTATCAGGGAATTGCAAAGGCATTATTTGCATATGCAGTACAGGAATCTATCAATCATGGCTATGATGGCGTGGTACTGTTCAAAGCAAAAACGGATACTCTTCTGGAATACTATCTTCACGAATTTGGAGCACGTCCGGTAGGGAGATATGACCCATTCCGGTTAGTACTCTGGGAAGATGCTGCACAAAGATTGATTGCAGAATACGAGGTGAATGCAGATGAATGAACCGATGGAAAGAAGCTGGGTCACACCGCTGAATGAGGAAGATCGGGAATATTTTTCCTATTTCCGCACAGTTTGTAAGAGGTACAATATCAATCCATCCAGAGCGACCCGTCTGGAATACGACTTTGTGACCCGTGTGGCAGAAAGTGAGTTTTACTTGCAGAAAACTGCGACCTGATGAAATGGTTGAGCCCCATGCCCGCATCTCAATCGTGTGGGCATGGGGATTTTTATTTTATAAGAAGAAGGTGCTGAATCAATGAATTATACCCCTATTACAGAGGAAAATGTTGAAAAAGCAGCAACGCTTTATATGAACCACTACAACCAGCATTCTGGCGGGTGCTGGACCTATGAAAAGGCATATAAGCGAATCCATCAAATGGTAACGATGGAGGATTCCCTCTGTTTGATGCAGGAAGATAACAACGATATTCCAACAGGGCTTGTCATCGGCTATTTGGAAAGCTACGATGAATTTACATTCTATTATCTCGACGAGATCCTGATTTTCGGGGAGTATCAGAACAAGGGGTGTGGCAGATTACTTCTCCAAGAAGTGGAACAGCGTGTGCGGGAACGTGGTGCACAGATGATTGAACTGGTCTGTCCGGATGATGCGCATCACATGCACTTTTACGGCGGCTTCGGGATGGCGGAAGCAACGAACCTGAAGCTGATGAAAAAACGATTGTAAATCTGCCGTGGTTATTTTTGAGGCAAAAACGGACGAACTGGAACAGCACTATCTCCGGGATTTTGGAGCGCGTCCGGTTGCATCCTTACATCCTGGCGGGCCGAGAACATTTATGATTGCAGATCAGGCAGCCAAGGATATATTTTCATCGTATCTTTTTGAAGAATAGGGGGAAAGCAAATGAAACCATATGATAAGGATATCGACATTGTTTTTTCTCCAATGTCTGATGAAACCATGTCGTGGTTGGATGAACTGCTTACAACCTGTAAGCGGTTCGGTGTGGATTACTACAATGCCTCTGAAAAAGACCGTGCATTTGTGGAAGCAGTGGCGCGGAAAAATTATGGAATAAAGCAGGCGAAAATGAATGGAGTATCTGTCTCCACAGTAGAGCCCTTCTTTGGGATTCATCGAGCAGTATAAAAAGAGAACAAAGGAAGCGTGACCTCTTCGGGCCGGGAACGTTTTTCTGAAATCATTGCAAAGCCCCGTGCCGGTGCGATATGCCGGACACGGGGCTTTTTCTATTTTTGAAATATAAAATACAAGACAAAAAGTAAATTATACTTGACATAATGTCTAGTGAGTGCTATTCTGTATCCAGAGGGAACGAGTTCACCCTCACAGGAAAGAGACGAGGTGACAGGATGCCGAAGAATCTGAAACTGAAAGCTGCCCGCGCGGAAAAAGATATGACGCAGGGGGCATTGGCAGAAGCGGCTGGGGTCTCGCGCCAGACCATCAACGCGATCGAAAAGGGCGAGTACAACCCCACCATCAATCTCTGCCGCAGCATCTGCAAAATTCTGGGAAAAACACTGGATGAACTGTTCTGGGAGGAATGAGAAATGAAATTTTCACTGTACAGCAAGAAAAATGTTCTGGATGAGATGCAGGAGCAGACCATGTCCAAAATTGAGAGGCGTGGCTTCTGGCTGATGTGGGGCGGTCTGCTGGCCGCAATGGTGATTCAGCAGCTGACGGGCAATGCAGAGAAAGCGACCGGAGAAGGGGTCGTTTTTATGGCCGGATGTGTTTACACCGTTGCAGAGTGCGTCCGGAATGGCCTGTGGGACCGCCATCTTTCTTCCAGTATGGGAGCCAATGCGGTTTGTTCTCTGCTGGCGGCCGTGGCGGTTACGGTGCTTCATGGCCTGACCTATGGCTATTGGATGGGCGCTGCGTTTACTGGTGTTTCGACAGGTCTGCTCTGCTTTGCACTGCTCCAATTCTGTGCACATCTGGTGCAGAAGAACCGGAAAAAGCTGGACGATGAACCGGAAGAAAAATAACACCTGATTTTCCACAACAAAACGCGGAACCGTTGAAAATTCAGCGGTTCCGCGTTTTGTTGTTGCAATTATTTCTGATATCGGATGCTGTCTTTTTCGGTGATAGGCCGCAGCACCTTACAGGGGTTGCCCACGGCCACCACGCCGGAGGGAATATCCTTTGTGACCACGCTGCCTGCACCGATGACCGTGTTGGAGCCGATGGTGACCCCGGGCAGGATGGTGACATCACCGCCCAGCCAGACGTTGTCCCCCAGTGTGATGGGGGCTGTGGTCTCAAGGCCGCTGTTGCGCTCTTCCGGCAGCATGGGGTGGATGGCAGTGTACATGCCGCAGTTGGGGCCGATGAAGCAGTGCCTGCCCAGTGTGATTTTTGCGCAGTCCATCAGGTAAGCACCGTGGTTGATGTAGGTGCCCGCACCGATGAAGCAGTGATAGCCGTAATCCACATACAGGTGCGGCAGAATGACCACATGTTCTTCCATGTGGGGCAGCAGCTGACGCAGAAGCTCTGCCCGCTTTGCTTTTTCAGAGGGGCGGGTCTGGTTGAACTCGGTGTAGAGCTCCTCGGCTTTCTCTCGTTCGGCACAGAGCTCCGGGGTGTAGTTTGCGTCGTACCAGAGACCTGCTTCCCATTTTTCACGTTCTGTCATAAACGTTCTCCTGTTATAAGGTGTCCTCACCGGGCAGCTGGTTCCACAGGCGGTAGTACACGCCCTGCTTTGCCAGCAGCTCTTCGTGAGTGCCGGATTCCACAATGCCCTCGGAGCCAAGCACCAGGATACGGTCGTAGTTCTTGATGGTGGTCAGGCGGTGGGCGATGGTCAGGGTGGTGCGGCCATGGGCCAGCTTTTCCAGGCTCTGCCCCACAAGGATCTCGCTCTCGTTGTCCAGTGCACTGGTGGCCTCGTCCAGGATCAGGATGGGCGGGTTCTTCAGGAAGACCCGGGCAATGGCGATGCGCTGCTTCTGGCCACCCGAGAGCTTGACACCGCGCTCGCCGACATAGGTGTCGAAGCCGTCCTTCAGGGCCATGATAAAGCGCTCTGCACCGGCCAGACGGGCAGCTTCGATGATCTCCTCCCGGGTGGCATCGGGCTTGCCGTAGGCGATGTTATCCGCCACAGAGCCGCTGAACAGGTACACGTCCTGCTGGACGATGCCGATGTCCTCGCGCAGGCTCTTGAGGGTGACCTGCTGGATGTCCTGCCCGTCGATGAGAATGCGTCCGCCGGAAACGTTATAAAAGCGGGGAATCAGGTTGATCAGGGTGGATTTGCCGCTGCCCGTGCCGCCGATCACGCCGATGGTCTGGCCGTTCTGGGCGGCAAAGCTGATGTCCGTCAGGCTGGGGGCACCGGCACCGTGGTAGGTAAAGCCCACATGGTCAAATGCAACGGCCGGGGCGCCCGCTGCCGGGGCAAGGGCGGCCGCGGCGGGGTCGGTCATCGTGGATTTGGTGTTCAGAATCTCCGAAACACGGATGCCGCTGGCCAGTGCGCGGGTGACAGAAACCACCAGATCGGCAATGCGCAGCAGGTTGATAAGGATCTGGTTCATATAGTTGATTAGGGCAATGATCTCGCCCTGGGTCAGCGCGCCGCTGTTTACCTGCAGCCCGCCGCGCATCAGGATGGCGATCACGCCCAGGTTGACGATGAGATAGGTCAGCGGGGTCATCAAAGCGGAAATGCGCCCGGCGGTCAGCTGGAAAGTTTTCAGTTTGTCGTTCACGGCGGTAAAATCCGCAATTTCGTCATCCTGCCGTGCAAAGGCGCGCACCACGCGGGCACCCACATAATTTTCGCGGGTCAGCAGGGTCACTTTGTCCAGCGTATTCTGGGCGGCGCGGTACTGGGGCACCGTCACCCGCATGATCAGCCAGACCACCAGCGAGATGGCCAGCGTGACCAGCACGAACCAGAACCCCATGGTGGGGCTGATGACAAACGCCAGAATCAGCGCGCCGATGACAATAAACGGGCAGCGCAGCAAAAGGCGCAGCGTCATGTTTACGCCGTTTTGCAGCTGGTTCACATCGCTGGTGATGCGGGTGACCAGCGTGGGCGTGCCGATGCCGTCCAGCTCCGTGTAAGAGAGGGTATCAATGTGGCGGAACAGCGCCCCGCGCAGCGCCGTGCCATAGCCCAGCGCGGCCTTGGCGGCAAAATACTGCGCCGTCAGGCTGGATGCCATACCCACAACTGCAAGCAGCACCATCAAGCCGCACTGCTTGCCAATATAAGCCAAATCCCCGTTTTTGATGCCCACATCAATGATGTTGGCCACCACAAGGGGAACCAACAGCTCAAAGCAGGCTTCCAGCATTTTGAACAGCGGGGCAAGGATAGATTCTTTCTCGTATCCTTTCAAAAACCGCAGCATGTTCCGCATGAACGCACCAACCTTTTTGTAATATCAAATTATATGCCTAAGGCAACACCGCACAATTCCCGCCTGACGGCTTAAGCACCGCTCCGGCGGC
>OGPN01001860.1_pt1 | contig 13027 bp, 8 predicted proteins | sample 1552941 | NCBI WGS metagenome assembly OGPN01 (sample SAMEA2580220, study PRJEB22360) | human gut metagenome | biome: human gut; feature: human-associated habitat; material: faeces | place: Denmark | collected 2008/2010
ATTGCTCAATTTGGATTTTGGGGAGGTGATATAGATTATAATACCTATTATCCAAACCTTGATAAATCAGAACTTACTCCAAAGGATGAAGAGTTCATTGAACCTATGTTCAGATTACTTTCTGAAACGATTGTATCTAAGAACTGGAATCCTACTGACTTTGGTCAGAATGGAGTACTTAAGGCTTCTATGAGAATGTTACTTGGACAAACAGTAAATTGCGACCATGAAACCAATATTGGTAATGCCATTGGAGCTGTATCTCAAGTAATGTGGCAGGAGTCTTATAAGGATGGAAGTTTTACTATACCTGCAGGTATCAATGGTATTCTGAAGATTGATGGTAAAGCTAACCCAAGAATTGCTAGAGGTATTCTTATGGAACCTCCTTCAATTCACAGTAACTCAGTAACAGTACAGTTTAAGTGGGATAAATCACATCCAGGAATGGAAGATGGTGAATTCTACCAAAAGCTTGGTACTTATGACTCTAAGGGTGAAATGGTTCGTAGAATAGTTACTGAGGTAGTTCGATATATGGAAACATCCCTGGTATCTCATGGAGCTGATTCATTTGCTCAAAAGATTGGTGAAGATGGTAAAATCATTAATCCAACCTTTGCAAAAAGAACCTGGTCTTCTTATGAGGAATATCGGGATGACAAGTCCAAACAGTACTTCTTTACTGACTACAAAACGGACTTCAACTCATTCCAAGAAAAGGACAATACTCCAGATTCTTTTAATGATAATGGTACCCAAGAAAATCATAATCCTAATAAAGAAAATATGAACAAAGAATTGCAAGAATTTTTAGAAAAGCTTTTCGGAGATAATATGTTATCTCTGGCAGAGGGCAAAGAAATGACTCAGGAAGAAGTTATTTCTTGTATTCAAAGCTTGGTATCATCCAAAAACAGTCTTCAGACAACGGTAGATAATCTTACTACAGAGAAATCTTCTCTTACAGAACAGATTACCAACCTGAATGCAGAAGTTGCAAACTTGAAGGAAATGGCAACTGTAGGAAAGAATCACATTGCTTCTCTCCGTGAAAATGCTGTTACTACTTACAAGAAGTTGATGGGTGATAAAGCCGATGAAACTATTGTTACAATGTTGAATGCCGAAACTACTGGCATCGTTACTCTCATCTCCTTAACTAAGGATTATCAGAGTCGTCTGGAAGAAAAATTCCCAATGGTATGTGCAAGCTGTGGTTCTCATGATGTAAGCCGTGCTTCTTCTGTTGCAGAGACTGATGAAAAGACTGGAACTCAGAAACCTGCAACTACTTCGAATGCAGAAGCCAAGTCTACTTCGGAAACCCTCGAAGACTTGTATAAGAAGAAATTCAAGTAATAAATCGATAAATATCACTGTTATGACTAAAATCGTAAATAAAGACCAGCCAATGACGCTGTTTGGGGAAAAGACCCCAAGAGCGGTGATTTACAAAAGTGAATCACACAAATTGCACCAAGCTTTCTGTGTAAAAGATGGTGAAACAATTTTGCAAGGTATGCCGGTAGCTCTTGGAGAAGACGGTTTAATTGAACCTTACACTGAATCTACTCAGGTATATATCGGAGTGGCAGTAACCGACAATGTAAATCCTGCTTACCAGGCACAGAACAAATTCCCAGTAGAGGTAACTGTTGCTGTGGAAGGTTACATGATTTGTAACTGGGTATCTAATGCTGCTGACTTAAAAGCAGGATATGTAGTTCCCTCTGGTGACTTACTGAACGGCCGATTTGTAAAAGCAAACCAGTCAACAGATGCTACACCTTTCATTGCCATCACACCTGCAGATGAGGCAAACGAGGTAATTCAAGTACTTATTAAATAAGAGAAGAAGAAACATGGAAAAAGTTGATATTTCAAAATTGAAGAGAGAAGACTTCGCAAAAGAACTTCCTCAAATGGTACAGCAGTTGGATGCTTACCGTCAAGGTTCACAGAACAAAAAACCTGTGGACATCACATTAGGTGAACTTACCACTGGTAAATGGGGTATTACCCAAGATGAATTGTTCGAGAAGTTGGATATCAATCCGAAAATCGACACAATGGAAAACATCTTCACGATGCCTCAGCAAGATGTTCGTTGGATTGTTCCGGAAATCATTCGTTCTGCTATCACTCTTGGTATGCGTCAAGCTCCGTTCTATCCGGAGATTATTGCATCTGACCAGTCAATCAGTGGTCTTAGCGCAATCATGCCGATGATTAATATGTCCGATGCTGCACCTGCAAAGGTTAACGAAGCAGAAACTATCCCATTGGGAGATGTAAGCTTTGGACAGAAATCAGTAAGTCTCTTCAAAATTGGTAAGGGATTCAAACTTACTGATGAAGTTCGTAACTACGTATCTCTGGATGTATTGGCAATCTACCTTCGTGACTTCGGTGTTCAGCTTGGTTATGCAATGGATACTCTGGCAATGGATGTTGTTATCAACGGTAACAAACCCGATGGTTCAGAATCTGCTCCGGTTATCGGTGTATATGAAACTACGAATGGTATCACTTACAAAGACTTGCTACATATCTGGGTAAGAGCTGCTCGTATGGGACGTAACTTTACTACTATGATTGGTGGTGAAGACCAGGCAATCGAAATGCTGAACTTGCCAGAATTCAAAGAACGTCATTCTGGTACAACTGAAGCTACACTGAACGTGAAGTCTCCGGTACCTAAGAATGCTAACTTCTATATTCACCCGGGAACACCTGACCAAGGTTTGCTGTTGATTGATACAACTGCTGCTTTGATTAAACTGACTGCAAAACAGTTGATGCTTGAATCAGAAAGAATCGTATCAAATCAGACTCAGGCAATCTATGCTACTCTGACTACAGGCTTCTCTAAGATGTATCAGGATGCTGCATTGATTCTGTCTGCAGAGAAGAAGTTCTCAGAATTTGGATTCCCCGAATTTATGAACATTGACCCGTATCTCTTGGTTAACCTTGAGTAATAATACACCTGGTTTATTTTACAAATAATTCCATTTCTTGATGGGGTAGGTTTTGCGAGGACCTACCCCTAATTTTAAACATCTAAAAACTTAGTAAAATTATGGATAAATATAAAGTAACTGTAGGTGCTAAAGCTTACAGCTTCCATGACCAATCTACAGGTATTACAATTTGTAGAGGAGAAGAAAAAGAATTGAGTGCTCGACAGTACAGAACTAAAAAGATTCAGATGGCTTTGAATTCAGGTCACCTGCGTTTGGTTCTTGATAAGAAAGCTGTCGACAAATACTCCAATGATGACATCGATAAGTTGGAAAAGAAACTGAATGCTCAGTTCGAAAAAGGTATGGAAATCAAAAAGATTGCCAAAGCCTATACTCTCGAAGAAGCAACCCTTATCGCTGCTCGTCACGAAATTGTTGCCGACAAAGGTGATACAGTTGAAACTCTGATTCAGGTTCTGTTGGAAGAGTTCGAAGAATCTAAAAAATAAGATACCATGGACAATCTAGACTTTGTAGCTATTGCGAATGGTCTGGAAGTTTCATTTAGAGTATTAACCGAAGTCCCAGCCAAGGCCATTTTTGACTGGGACTTTGGTGATGATAAGGGGTCCGTTTATGATGTTAAACAACCTACTTATACTTATGAAAAGTCCGGATTCTATACAGTAGCGTTGAACATAACGAACTCCGAAGGACTTAACTTAAATGCAACTAAAACCATAATTGTAAATACCGAGTCCAAAACTACATTAACTGATAGTATATATAACCTAATCAATTATTACATTCCTTCAGAAATCTCAGATGGTATGTCATCAGAAGAGAAAGCAATGTACATAACTAAATGGCAGTTATATATCCAACCGCTAGTAAATCATATTATCCCACTGGATAAATATAATGATGAGTTAATGTATGAAGCTCTAGAAAACCAATTAATTATGGAATTGGCAGCATGGGATTATCTCAATGTTAAGCTCCTTAATTTATTAACAAGTACAGGAGAATACCTAAGTCAACTTACTTCAACCAAAGAACAAGTTGGTGATGGTTCTTCTAAACCGGAACAAGCTCGAGGTGATAGAATCAAACAAATCACAACTGGGCCTACTGAAGTACAGTACTATGATACACTTGCCGATGCAACATCTTCCCTATGGAAAACATTTTCTCAAGCAATGCAACCTGGTGGTATCATAGACGAGTTAAGAAAAAACCTTTGTATGTTAGCTGGACGATTGGAAATCTACTTACCATTCTGTGACCAAGCAAGTCATGTAGTAGTTCCAAGAGTAGTAGACAGAAGAAGACCTGGATTAATAGATGGGCCAAACCCCAGCTCTCCAGTAAAACGTAATGGTAGAACCTTAATTAGAAAACGATGACCAAGACTCCTCATAGATTGGTTAAGAACCGGTCTTGGGATAGATACAAGAAGATTATAAATGATTTCTTGGATATAGATGCTGGTAGGCAAACTATAACTTGGGCAAAGAATGTAAATCAACTCCTAAGTCATGGAGAAGATGAAATCCCTAAATATTATAATATACCAATCGAGGCATTATGTTATTACAATGCCTTCAGAAACTGGCCTATTAATAAGGCAACAGTAACTGGAGAACTCGATGATGAGAATTTATCAATACTGGTTACTAAATCATATATAGAACAACTGGGACATTTAACTCCAGAAGGCTATTGGGATTTTAACTGGTCAGAAGATAGATTTGTAATCAATGGTATAACTTATAAGCCTTCGGGAGATACACAGGTTGCTCAAGCCAAAGATGAGGCATTAGTCTTCATGGTTATCCTAAAAAGGGACCGAGATACCAAAATACAATTCGTAGAATAAAATTGAAAAGTATATGGCAAAGATGTTAATGTTACGATGGAAACCAATTAATACCGGAAACGGTATTTGGTTTGATAGTAACCTGATTGTCTTGAACGGTACATCTGGAGTACATATTGAAAGTAAGAAAAGTAATTTAGACGTTACCACATTCCAGTCTATGACTGGAGGTAAGTTTGTTACTTGCTTTCAAGATTACTTTGGAGAAGTTTGGGATAAGATAATACCTCATCCGGGTATTGGCCAGGTGATAAAATTCCGTATCAATCAACTCCCAGATTATGCAATAATCAGAGGTGATATTGAAGACGGGGGAGACCCAGACCCAGAACATCCAGATATTCCAATGAATGCCTTCTGTGGAAAAGAAGGAGAACCATTCAGAGATAAGAATTCTGACTTCTTCTGTGGTAAGCAAGTAATCAATCCTTAAAATAATAACAATATGTACGTAAGTAAGTATTACACAAATGAAGAAATTGACCAAAGACTTTTACAAGGTTATTTTGATGACTTCGTAAAGGCTGGGTTTGCTGGAACTATTAATGAGTTCTGGGCATTCGTTCTTTCTATTGCCAATAAGGTAGATAAGAGAGAAGGATACGACTTATCTAAAAATGACTTCACGGATAAACTCAAAGAGAAACTGGAAGGCATTGAAGAAAGAGCAAACTACATCACTAAGCTTTCTCAGTTGGAGAATGATACTAAGTTCCAAACTGAAGAACAGGTAAGACAAGCTATCAGTGATTTGATTGATGGTGCCGATGATGCACTTGATACATTAAAGGAATTGGCAGAAGCATTGGGAAATGACCCTAACTTTGCTACTACAATTACCAACAAACTAACGGATTTACGTAATGCACTGACAGATGAAGTTAACCGAGCTAAGGAGGAGGAAGGGAAACTGAGTACCCAAATTAGTGAGGTTAACTCTAATTTCATTAAGGCAGTGGATTTACTTAATGATAAAATCGACACTGCAGTTACTAACCTTATCAATAAGATAGATAAGATAGAAGCAAAAGTCGATAAGAATACTGCTGACATTGCAGACCTCAGAAATGAAACTACTGGTTCATTGGCAGAAGCTAAGGCATATGCTAAAGACTTGGTAGATAAAGAAGCTGAGCTTCGTAAAACGGCTGACGATGCTTTATCAGAAAGTATTCACCAACTGAATACATTGCATATCAATGATAAGGCAGAGCTCAAACAAGACATTGCTGCAGAAGCCCAATTGAGAGCAAATGCAGATGCAAACATTCAGTTGAAACTCACTGAAGAAATCACTAATCGTCAAACTGGTGATGCTGCCTTAGAAAGTAAACTTTCTGATGAGGTAGTAAATCGTAAAGCTGCCGATGAAACTCTTCAGAATTCAATTACCAAAGAGGTTGCTGACCGTACCAATGCAGATAATACCCTCCAGGTAAACATTGATAAAGAGGCTCAAGCTCGGGAATCTGCAGACCAGGTTCTTCAGACTAATATTAATTCTGAAGCTGCAACTCGTACTGCTCAGGACCAAATCCTTGACCAGAAGATAACTGCCTTAAGTGAAAAGACTGATGGTGATAAGTCAGATGTACTTGCTGCTATCGAAGCTGAGAAGGAAGCTCGTATTGCTGCAGATGCAGACCTTAATTCCAAGAAAGTAGATAAAAGAGAGGGTTATTCTTTAACCAAGAATGACTTTACAGATCTCTTGCTTGCCAAGTTGAATGGAATCGAGGAACATGCTAATTACATTACCTTGGTATCACAATTGGCAAACGATGCTGGTTATCAGACTGAAGCCGAAGTAGAGGCAGCAATTGAAAAGATTATTGGTTCTGCACCGGAAGTACTCGATACTCTGGAAGAGATTGCTAGGGCATTAGGAGATGACCCTAATTTTGCTTCAACTATCACCAAGAAGTTGGCAGCAATCACCGAAAAAGTAAACCAAGAGATTGAAGACCGTACTGCTGCCGATTCTGCATTGCAGGTAAACATTGATAAAGAAGTTGTAGAACGTAAGGAAGCTGATGCTGCTCTTAAGGAAGAACTTAAGGAGTATGTAGATAACTCTGCTGCAACCGGAGATACTGCTCTTCAGGTAGTTAAGGATAACTTGGCAAAAGAAATCCAAGACCGTAAAGATGCTGATGCTATCTTGCAGGCAAATATCGACAAAGAAACTGTTGATAGAAAGGAAGCAGATAAAACCCATACCGATAACATTGCTGCTCTTACTCAGAGAGTTTCGGATTTGGCTTTATCAATGCAGGATGCTATCAATACAGTTAAGAACGAATTGACTGCTCAGGTAAATGCTAATACCACGGCTATTGCTACTAACCAAGCAAATATCACAAAGAACTCTGAGGCAATCACTGCCATGAATAAAACCATTGCCGATAACTACAAAGAAGTTAAGGATATGGTTAATGAGGAAATTGTAGACCGTACTAATGGCGACAGTAATCTGAGTTCTCGTATTGATACTACCAACATTGCTTTGGGTACAGAAACAGCTGAACGTAAGGCAGCAGACCAAATCCTTCAAGTAAACCTGGATAAGGAAATTGGAGACCGTAAGTCGGCAGATGCTGCATTGGAAACTGCTATAGACGGCAAGATTCAAACTTTAACGGTTGAAGTTGGTGGGCAATTAACTATCCTTACTAATAAGATTAATGGAGAGATAGATGAAAGGAGAGGTGCTGATACTTTATTAGAAGAGAAGATTAATTCCCTAAAGAAAGAATCTAATGAAAAGGTAGATGAACTTAAAACAAAGGTAGAGGCTAATACGGTAGCAATCAATACTGAGAAAGACCGAGCAACCGCTAGAGAGAATGCTATACAGGCCAATTTGGATACTGCAATAGCAAATCATAAAGACGAAGTAAATGGTTTATCTAAGGATATCTCGGATGAAGCTAATGTTCGTTTAGCAGGTGATACTGCTCTTCAGGTAAATATCGATAAAGAAGTTACAGACCGTACCAATGCAGATACCTTATTAGATAATAAGATTGCCCAGGAAATCTCAGACCGTACAACTGCTATCCAGGGTCTTGAATCTAAGAAGGTAGACAAGGTAGATGGCAAAGTACTTTCTTCAAATGACTTTACAGATCTCCTCTTGGTAAAATTGAATGGTGTAGCAGAACATGCTAACTATATTACCAAGGTATCCGAGTTACTGAATGACTCAGGATTCCAGACTGCTGAAGAAGTAGAAGCTGCAATCCAGAAAATCATTGGCTCTGCTCCAGGCGTATTGGATACCTTAGAGGAAATTGCTAAGGCTTTGGGAGATGACCCCAACTTCGCAACTACCATGACTCAGAAACTTACTGAGTTAACTACTAAGCTTGAAACTGAAACTCAAAACCGTATTGATGGTGATGCAGCTTTGGATACTAAGCTTACAACTCTGAGTACTAATCTTACCAAGATAGTAGAGGATTTAAGAACTTATGTTACTGAAACTCGTACTGAACTCTTGGCAAGAGCAAATAACCAGGATGCTCTTATCAATCAGAACTCGGCAAATATCCAGAGAAACTTGGAATTAATCCAAAGTATTCAGAATAACATTTCAGGTTCTTACTTGGAAGTTAAGGCTTTACTCGAAACCGAGATTGCTGCACGTAAGGCAGAGATTATTCGAGTAGAAGGTTTGATTACAGAAACTAATCAGGCTCTTACTACTGAAACCGAAGAACGTAAAGCTGCAGATAAAGAACTCCAGGATAATCTGGATGCCGAAGAAGCTGCAAGAGTTGCTGCTGATACTGCACTAGGAGTTCGTATCGATACGGAAACTTCAGAAAGAAAGGCAGCTGATACTACTCTCCAGGGAAATATCGACAAAGAAGCTCGGGCAAGAGAGGCAGAAGATTCTAGGCTAAATGCCCGTATCGACAAGGAAACTACTGACCGAGTTAATGCAGATACGGCATTGGGTACTCGTATTGATAATGAAGAGGATGCAAGGGAAGCTGCAGACACAACTCTTCAGGAAAATATTGATACTGAAGAAACTGAAAGAAAGGCAGCTGATAAGACTTTGCAGGATAACATAGATGCTACCAATGCTCATACTATCAACACTCATAGATTGGATTCAAATCCGGTATTGAATGGTACAGACATTAAGTTGGATGGCTATGAAAAGAATGCAGGTACTACTCCTACAGACTTGGATGTAAAGGCAACAGATACTGCTTCAGCCGCATTCGGTAAAGTACAGAAACGTATCGAAGTAGATAAGGCAGATGCCGATGATAAGATTACTAAGGTAAAAACTGCAGTGGGTCTTACAGAGGCCTTGGCATTGCCTTCTCTGGAAGATACTAATTACCTTTCAGAATCCTCAAACATTGTAGATGGGATGAAAGAATTGGATAAGCAAATTGCTGATGGTAGACATGATGAGGTTTGGGAAGTATTATATACCCAGTTTACTCAAATCTCCGGCTTCTCAGTAAGTCCTACAATTATTGAGAAAGGAGTTGATGCAGATATTACTATCCGTGGCAATAACTTATTCAATAGTAAACCACTTGTTCCAGAAACTTTATCGGTTAAAAGAGGAACTACTGTTATAAATAGCACACCGATTGCTAGCTTAAACATTAAGGATACCCTTAATACTGAGGATGACCGTACTACTTATACTTTAAGTATTACAAGCAAGGGTGTAACTAAAACAGCAACTGCTAACGTAAATGCCTATTACCCTATGTACTTTGGACATTCTGCTAAGGCAGCCTTAACCGGTGAAGATGTTTTGGGTCTTACCAAACAGGCAATAAAGAGTTCTCCTAACGGAACTTATAACATGATGGGAATTGCTGAAGGAGAATATGTATGGTTATGCGTACCTTCTAACTTCAGTATAACTAAGGTAACTTCTTCTGGATTTGGAGTTCCTATGGCTGCTGCAGTTACAGTTACTGTAGAAGGCAAAGGTTCATACAAATGCTACCGTACTGAGGGAGCTTTAAAAGCTGGTAATTTCAATTTTGTAATCGGATAAAAACTTATAACTATGGCAGAAATTCCTATATATGGGACTTTGGTAAATGCTACCACAGACCCTAAGATTGTAAATACTGACCAAGCTTGGGATAAAGAGCTTGGGAAGTATCAATCTGAAATTAATAAAGAAAAAATTGAGGGCAATAATTCTCTGAAAACTCAGCTGGACACCTTGAGCTCAAAAGTAGATAAAGAAATAACCGATAGAGGTTCAGCTGATACTGCACTGGGTGCAAAGATTGATAAAGAAATCCAAGACAGAACCACAGCTGATACGGCATTGAAAACTGAACTAACCGGAGATATTCAGGAAGTTCAGGATGACCTTAATACCTTCAAGGCAACTAAAGGTCAGGCAAATGGATTAGCATCTTTGGGTTCAGATGGTAAGGTACCTGCAGCTCAATTACCCTCTTATGTAGATGATGTAATTGATGTATATGCAACTTATGATGTATCGCCTACTAATCAGATATCCAATATCAAGTTGTATTCTGATGCTGCTCATGCTAACCCAGTAATTGGAGAAGCTGGTAAATCTTATAATGACATAACCGAAGGAAACCCAGGATATCAATTCCGTTGGTCAGGTACTACTTGGGTACCTATCACTTCTGGAGGTTTAATCATTGGTGAGATATCTGGTACTGCTTATGATGGAGCTAAAGGTAAAACTACCTCAGATGAACTACAAGCTCTTAAGGATTTTAATCCTGTACGATTAATCAGTATTAATACTGATGCTTCTAAAAGTACCTTAAATTATGAACCTGCAAACGGTACTGGTGTTAAAGGCCTAGATATCCCTGCTGCTTCATCCACTAAAGCTGGTGTTATGACTGCAGCTGATAAGGTTAAGCTTGATACTACTCTGCCTAATCAAATTGCTGCAGAAACGGCTGCAAGGGAAGCTGCTATTAATGCTTTGCAAGGAGAATTGGCTGATGATATTGCTCAAGAGGTAGTAGATAGAAATTCTGCAATAGCTGCTGCTAAAACGGAACTTACTACTGTTATCAATAAAGAGGTATCAGATAGAAAAGCTGCAGATACTCAGGTAAGAACCGACCTTGAAGCTGCAGTTGAATTAGTTGCTGAAGAATTAAGAGGTGCAGATACTACTCTCCAGAATAATATCACTAAAGAAGTCAATGACAGAAAAGGTGAGATTACAAGAGTAGAGAAGTTAATTTCAGATGAAGCTGCAACAAGAGCTCAAGCAGATACTACTGTGAATGCCAAAGTAGATTCCCATATTGGTAATAAATCTAATCCTCATGGAGTAACTAAAGCTCAAGTGGGATTGGGTAATGTTAACAATACATCAGATGCAGATAAACCAGTATCTACTGCTCAAGCTACGGCTATTGCAGATGCCAAGGCTGCAGGTACCAATGCTCAAACCAATCTTACTACTCACATGCAGAACATGAGTAATCCTCATGGAGTAACAAGAGACCAGTTGGGATTGGGTACTACTGCTGAGATTATCTTTAAGAAGGTATCTGCTCCTTCTGGTTTATGGAAAGAATCTGACGAAAGACTTAAGACTTTCATTAAACCATTGGAACATACTCTCGATGAAATCTGCTCTATACCTACGGATTCATTTATGATTCGTGGTAATCACGATATAGGTACAATTGCTCAGACAATCGAAAAATATTTCCCAGAATTAGTTTCTGAGAATACGGTTAAACCTGAAACAGTTCCTAATCCAGAAGCCTTCGAAAAGGTAGAAAAGGATGGAGAAACCTATATCCTGGTTAAAGAGGTAGATTATTCTAAGATGTCAGTATTGGCAATCGAAGGTATTAAACTTCTGAAAGCCGAGATTGATGAATTAAGAGAAAAACTTTTGTTCACAAACTTAGATTAATATGGGTGAGATAGCAACATGGAGTGCTGTCAAAACTAAAGTAGGCCTTGGTAAGGATTCAAACGAATGCCCTACCAAGGCTGAATTGTTGGCACTCTCTCCTACAGGAACGGGAGAAAATTACGTTGGCTTGGAAATATCCAATGCCAGTTCCTATGGAAACAATGAAACCGTACAACTTTCTGATATTCATAAGGTAACCTATAGATATGCTTTTACTGTAGTAGACACAGTTTTAAACTTCCCAGCTTTGGGAGGGTATCCTACTCCTCGGGGGTTTGGTTTAGGTACTACTAAACAAAAACAGATAGATGGAGTAGCTATCGGAGATACTATTTCTGTGGGTTATACCCAATCTGCTTATCCGGACTGGATTGTTTATGATGAAGGTTATAAAGCTTCAGAAAATACAACTCTAAATCAACGTTCTGCAAGTTTAACCTTTACTCAGAATGAGTCAGGTAAACAGATAACAGTTCAATTTACTCAGGATGCAGGAGTTGAAACTTGGGAGTATACCTTTTCAGTTCAGAATCCAAATCTAAATTATACAGCTTTAGGAGGTTCTGCAACTCCCGCAATAGCAGGGTATAATTCATTTAAGCAAAGGTATATAAATGGTAAACCTGTGGGTACTAGTGTAGATGTAGGTTTTTCATCTCCTGACTTACCCTCTTGGATATTTATGGATGACGAGAATCACTATACTGCTTTAGAGAATAAATCAGAAAACTCCCGTTCTCAAGTATTTACTAGTACTCAAAATGAATCTGGTAAAAAAGTTACAGTAACATTTGCTCAATTAGCAGGTGTAAAAACTTATGGTACACCTACTGTATATTTAGGAAGCATTGCAGATATCCCTGCATCAGGAGGGACTGCAGTTACACCTACTTATACTTATTCTCAACTTTGGGGATGGAATGGTAAAACCAATGATGGTGGTACTATAAGTTCTGGAGCTTCAGTAGTATGGTCCGAAAATATCTCAGGTTCTAATCTTGGTACAACTGCAAAGGCAAGAACTAAGTTGGGAAGCCGTACATTAACCGTTACTCTTAATGGTAAATCTGGTAGTGCCTCAATCGATATATATCAGGCAGAGAATAAGATTACCAATACAAGTCAAGGTACATGGGTAGTTTCCATTTCTGCAAACCCAAGTACTTTTACTGAGCAAGGTGGTACATCACAAATCTCTGCAAGTGCAAGGGCAAGTAGAACTAACCATTGGTCTTCAGGTGCAACTAATGCAGCATC
>OGPN01001864.1_pt1 | contig 13006 bp, 9 predicted proteins | sample 1552941 | NCBI WGS metagenome assembly OGPN01 (sample SAMEA2580220, study PRJEB22360) | human gut metagenome | biome: human gut; feature: human-associated habitat; material: faeces | place: Denmark | collected 2008/2010
TTCGGAGCTCCTTCGCCGTCCCCCGCCACCCCGATGGTACCCACTCCAGCGCCGGCCAGATAGAGGGCGATGGGAGAACCGAGTCCTCCCACGCCTACAATCAGTACTTTGGCAGCTTTTAGCTTTAGCTGTCCTGCTTCTCCTATTTCCGGAAGCATGGTTTGTCTGCTGTATCTTTCCATAAATTCCCTTTTATTTCAGTTATCAGCATTGGGGTAGCGTCAGCGCCGTGTCCCAGTCTTTGTATACCGGTATCCGCCCCAGCGACCGTAGTGCTGCATCCACCTCCACGGCTTTCCGCTCGTCGCTTACGTGAAACTGTTCCAGTGCTTGCGGATAGGTAAAGTATCCTCCCGGTTCCGTTTTGCTTTCCGCACTCATGGTCGTCACACCCAGAGTTGCCATGTGGTTACGGATTTCCGCACTTTCACGGGTAGAGTAGGAGATATCTACATCGTGATCGAAGATTCGCATGGCAAACGTCAGTTGGGCAAGTTCCCGGTCGTTCATGATAACATTTGGTTGGAACCCTCCGTTTTCGGACGGACGCATACGTGGGAAGTTAACGCTATATTTTGTCTTCCAATAATGCTTTTGCAAGTAACGGAGATGATAGGCCAACATGGTTACATCCGTGCGCCATTCTTCCAGTCCGATTAAAACTCCCATACCGATTTTGTGTACTCCTGCCTGCCCCATACGGTCGAAACCGTTGACGCGCCATTCGAATTTGGATTTCATTCCTCTCGGGTGATAAATTTTGTAGTTCGCCTTGTTGTAAGTCTCCTGGAAGCAGATCACTCCGTTCAATCCGTGGTTCGTCAGTTCCTTGTATTCTTCTGTTTTAAGAGGCATTACTTCAATTTGCAGGTTGCTGAAGTAAGGCTTTGCCAGATCCAGTGCACGGGCAATGTAAGGGACACCTGCAGCAGCAGGATTTTCACCCGTAACAAGCAGAAGATTCTCGAAGGGTGCCAATCGTTTGATAGCTTTGTATTCGTTGATGATTTCTTCCTCCGTCAGTATGGTCCTTTTCATCGGATTACTGATATGGAAACCGCAGTACACACAAGAATTGGTACATGAATTGGTGATGTAAAGCGGCACGAACATGGAGATTGTCTTGCCGAACCGTTCCATGGTATATTTCTGGCTGAGCCGTGCCATAACTTCCAGATAAGGAGTAGCGGCGGGCGAAATGAGTGCCATAAAATCATTGACGTCCAGATGCCCGGATTTGCCTAAAGCCCGGCGTACATCGGCATCTGTCTTGGAATAGATGGCTTTTGTCGTCTCTTCCCAGGATATTTTTTCTAATTCGTCTGAGAACATATTGTTAGAGTTATTTCTTGTTTTTCTTTAAATCACGTGATAGTCTCATAGCACAGAAGTTTGGTCCGCACATGGTACAGTATTCTCCGTCGATATGATGTCCTGCACGGAAATAGGTCTGTGCCCGTTCCGGATCAAGTGACAGGTCGAACTGGTCCTTCCAGCGGAACTCATAGCGGGCTTTGCTTAGCGCATTGTCACGTACCTGTGCTCCCGGATGCCCTTTAGCCAGGTCGGCGGCATGTGCAGCTATTTTATAAGTAATGACCCCTACACGTACGTCCTCCTTGTCGGGCAGGGCGAGATGTTCCTTTGGAGTAACATAGCACAGCATAGCCGTTCCGAGCCAGCCGATTTGCGCTGCACCGATAGCGGAGGTGATATGGTCATATCCCGGAGCGATGTCCGTGACCAATGGGCCGAGCGTATAGAACGGCGCATCATGGCATTTTTCGATTTGGCGTTCCATATTTTCCTTGATCTTATGCATGGGCACGTGTCCGGGACCTTCGATAAAGGCTTGCACATTCTTGTCCCAGGCGCGGAGCACCAACTCGCCCATAGTGTCCAGCTCGGCGAATTGCGCTTCATCGTTGGCATCGTGGATAGAGCCCGGACGAAGTCCGTCACCCAAAGACACCGCAACGTCATATTGAGCCAGAATATCGCAGATATCGTCGAAGTGTTCATATAGGAAACTTTCGCGGTCATGCATCAGACACCATTTGCTCATAATACTTCCTCCACGGCTGACAATACCGCATAAACGTTTGTCAGCGAGGTGTACGTTATGGCGGCGGGTACCCGCATGAATCGTGAAGTAATCCACTCCTTGCTCGCATTGTTCGATGAGGGTGTCACGGTAGATTTCCCAATTCAGGTCTTCCACTACACCGTTCACCTTTTCAAGAGCCTGGTAGATAGGTACGGTGCCGACCGGCACAGGGCAGTTACGGATAATCCATTCACGTGTTTCGTGGATATTTTCTCCTGTCGAGAGATCCATTAGTGTGTCTCCGCCCCATTTGCAGCTCCACAATGCTTTCTCTACTTCTTCATCAATACTTGAAGTAGTGGCGGAATTACCTATGTTCGTATTGATTTTTACCAGGAAATTGCGGCCGATAATCATAGGCTCAGCTTCGGGATGATTGATATTGGCGGGTAATATGGCACGTCCGGCTGCGATTTCCTGACGGACAAATTCGGGAGTAATATGTGTTTCTATTCCTAACTCCTCGCAGTTCATATTCTCACGAATAGCTACATACTCCATTTCGGGAGTGATTATTCCTTTTTTCGCATACGCCATTTGGGTAATAGCTTCTCCTTTTTTGGCACGATAAGGTAGAGCGATATGTTCAAAGCGCAGGTGGTCCAGGCTTTTATCATCCCTTCTCATTCGGCCGTATTCCGAAGTGATTTCAGGTAGACGTTCTACGTCACCCCGGCTTACAATCCATTCCTCACGCATACGAGGCAGTCCTTTCTTTAAGTCAATGTTCATTTCAGTGTCACTGAACGGACCGCTGGTGTCATATACGTATACTTCCGGATTAGGCGTAGCTATTTTTTCTTCTCCTTCGAAACTGACACTGGGCACTTGTTCTACTTTCCGCATCGCCACGCGGATATTCGGATAAAGTTTGCCGGGTAGATATACTTTTTGGGAGCGGGGAAATTTTATTCTTTGTTCCATAATTGTTTTTTAAGCAACTGAGTAGTCAGGTTGTCGACTACGCTTTAATTTTATTTATCAAGAAATGCAGTTAATGGTGAGCTTGCCTCTGCTTCAAAATTGAAGGCTTGCAGTCCCAGCCCCGCTTCGTAAGCCTGTCTTCCGGCTTCTGTAGCCGCTTTGAATGCTTTTGCCATTTCTACCGGATTTCCGGCAACGGCTATTGCGGTATTAACTAATACAGCGGAAGCTCCCAGTTCCATTGCTTCGGCAGCATGACTGGGTGCACCGATACCCGCATCTACGACTACCGGGATACCTGCCTGTTCGATAATGATTTGCAGGAATTCTTTGGTCTGCAATCCTTTATTGGTACCGATTGGTGCACCGAGCGGCATAACGGTAGCTGCGCCCGCTTCTTCCAGACGTTTGCAGAGTACAGGGTCAGCCTGACAATAAGGCAACACGATAAAACCCAGTTTTACCAGTTCTTCCGTAGCTTTCAGTGTCTCGATAGAGTCAGGGAGCAGATAGCGTGGGTCCGGGTGAATTTCCAGTTTCAGCCAGTTTGTTCCAAAGGCTTCGCGAGCCAGTTGTGCTGCAAAAACAGCCTCCTCTGCATTACGTACACCGGAAGTATTGGGCAATAGCTGAATATTCGGATGAATAATATGTTTCAGCATGTCATCCTCTTTGTTGTCCATGTCGATTCGTTTCATGGCAACAGTAACCATTTCCGTGCCTGAAGCCAGAATAGCTTGTTCCATTACTTCATTGGAATTGAATTTTCCTGTTCCCAGGAAAAGACGGGAGTTAAATTCGCGTCCCGCAATTACTAACTTTTCCATTCTATATATATTATAAATTAAATTACTGATTGTACATCATTGCTTTACGCATGATTCAGGATTCTACGTGTTTCTTCTATCGGATTATCCGCTCCGAGAATGGTTCCCGACAGGGCTATCCCGTTTACTCCTGTGTGAAGTATGGCAGGAATATCCTCATAAGTGATTCCTCCAATCGCTACTACGGGGATTTCGATATTCGCCTCTTTCATCTGTGAAAGGATGGAGGAATAGCCTTCCAATCCCAGTACAGGGCTTAAATTCTTTTTGGTGGTAGTAAACCGGAAAGGACCGATGCCAAGATAATCGGCACCGGCACGATAGTGCTGTACAACATCTTCGAATGTATTTGCAGTGCCGCCGATAATGAAAGCCTCTCCAAGAATTTGGCGGGCCTGGTCGATAGGCATATCCTTTTTGCCCAGATGAACACCGTCCACTTCCAGCTTTCGCGCCAGTTCAACGTGATCGTCCAGAACCAGGATTGCTTCGTGCTCTTTACAAAGCGGTTTCAGTTGCAGGGCTACTGCCTCCACTTCTTCGAGAGGAGCCTCTTTCATGCGTAGTTGGATCCATTTGCACCCGCCTTCGAGTGCCATACGTGCCGATTCGAGGTACGAGTACCGTTCGGTCTGATGCGTGATAAATTGTAGACTGACCATTCCCTTATCCTCCGCAAGCAGCTTTGATAATCACCAGGTTATCGTTCTCATGCAATATGAAACCCTCCCATTCGGTACGGGGAATCATTTTGTTGTTTACGGCGATAGCAATGCCTTGAACCGGAAGTTCGAGCTGTGCTGTCAGTTGTGTAAGGGTAGAGTCGGGAGTAATTTCCACCTCTTTGTTGTTCACTTGTACTTTCATTGTCCTATCAGAATAAATAAGTTGAAAGTAAATACAAAGAGCGTGCTTGAATGGAAAGGCGATAAGAAGAAACACAATCCCTACGTCAGTACTAACTGCCTCAGGTTCCTAGGGTATAATCTCAGCCCCTCATGGGGCACCCCTTTGTCTTTACGGGGACAAAGTAAGTGAAAAAGAAACAGAAAAACACTAAATCATTCGATTTTTTTTCATTTTTCTGTTGATTCCTGTTTTTTGATAGGATGAGAAAAGATAAATCGGGCGCCATTTTTGTAATTCTTGTCAATCCAGATATCACCTCCCATATATTGGATGGTCAGTTTGCAGATAGCCAGTCCCAATCCTGTACCCTGTACGAACTCGTTCAGCTTTTCGAAACGTTGGAATACCAGCTCCTGTTTATCTTCGGGGATTCCGGTGCCGGTATCAGTTACCGAGAACAGCATACATTGCTTTTTTTCGTCCACTTCATAATCCAGCGTAATACTTCCTCCGGCAGGAGTGAATTTCAAGGCATTGTTCAGCAGATTGATAATAATCTGCTGTAGGCGCAAGGGATCTGTGTAGAGCATGTAAGGCTCTTTAGGCATTTGCAGTTTAATGTCTACATCCATTGTCTTGTTCCGGTTGGTCAGAGTAATCATATTCTGGCAATGGTTCACCAGCTCACACCATTCATAGTTGAATTGCAGTTTTCCTGATTCCAGGCGTGATATATCCAGTACATCACTAATCAGTTGGAGCAACTGATTGGAGTTGGTCTGGACAATATCTGCGTATTCTTTCAGTTCGTTATTCTGCTCTACCGAACCGATAATCAGACTGGAGAAACCGACAATAGCATTTAGCGGAGTCCGTATCTCGTGGCTCATATTCGAAACAAAGGCACTTTTCAGTTGGTTAGCTTCTTCGGCGCGCTCTTTAGCATCACGCAATTCGACTTCAGACTCTTCCAACTTCTTTTTATCTTCCCGTAGTTGTTTCGTAGTTCTTTCAAGGTGATTCTTCAGGATTTTAGTCCGGTAATAGTAATACAGCGAAATCATTAGACTTCCTACTAATACGAGAAATATAATCAGGATGAATTGTACTTCTGTCTTATAGGCCACAAAGAACGGGATGGGCTGATTGATTACCATTGAGTTAACAGGTAACTTCTTGTTTTCAAATCCCCATTCCTTTAGTTTCTTCGCATCAAATTTATATCTGTTGGGTAAGATATTGATGCTGCTGATACCCGTTTCCTTTTGGTCTAAAAAGCGGTAAGCATATTCTCCCATGCTTTTTCCCACTCCTTCATATTGCGGGACATATCCTCCGATAGCCCAGTAACCTATTGCGGTAGAAGTCATGCTGAACATAGGCAGGAGAGGATTGGCTTTGGAAAAAGCATAAACGGAGTTATTCATGTAAGTAATACCCCGGTTATCGATTCTCCAGATGCCAAGCAACATGACTGTGTTTCTGGGAAGATTGCGCAATTGACTGGCAGCCATATCGAGTGTATGGATGCGGCCATCGACGTAGGTGATAGACAACTGTGGGAAATGTTGCAGGTTTTTCTTGAACCATGCCAGTTCGGCAAGTCCGTTGTATGTGTTATCCGATACAAATACAAGGTGTTCTGTTTCCGGATAGAAATCCTGTATCATTTCAATATCTTTTTTAATGTCATATTCGTATGTGCTACAATATCTTACGTTGTATTCCTTCATGCGTTCCATTAAGTTAATGCTTTCGGGATTATAGCTTCGGATGTCGGTTGAATCCTCCGGAATACGTATTCCGTTGCGTGATGCCATTGCACAGAAAACAGGAAGCTGCTTGTACTTTTCATCTTCGAGATGGAGGAAACTGCTCCATGCTTCACCACCCAGGAGAATAACTAATTTGGCTTTCGGATGTTTGTCCAGAATATCGGTCAATGTTTTTTTCCATTGATGCGCCTGCGTTAAGTCTGTTGCATTCATATTTTCTACCATGGTCGAATATTTTCCTCCCAATTGGGTGTAGGTCTCTATAAATGTGCTGATGTTATCGTAGGTATATTTAGTGTCAGAATTATAAGAGGTGATAAACAGGATTTCTTCCTCAGATTCTTCTGTGGTGGCGGCATTGCCAACATTGCTAAAAAAGGGGAGGAAAAGGAGTACGGCAATGGAGACAATAAATCGTATTTTTTTTCTTTTATACAGTACCATAATTGTTTGTTATGTTGTTTTATGAGTTGCAAAAATACAACTAATGCATCTGATATACAATAAAAGTCTGTTCTTTTTAATCTGTAAAAAAGGTCGTTGTGTTTTTCACAGCGACCTTTTCCATAAGTATAGTTTAGCTTGTAAATTTGCTTACATTCTTTTTTCAACCACATCCCAGTCGATGATATCCCACAGGGCGTTTACGTGGTCGGCACGGCGGTTCTGGTAATCCAGATAATAGGAGTGTTCCCAAACGTCAAATCCAAGAAGTGGTTTCAAACCGGCACGTACTGGATTGCTGCCGTTCCCCTCTTTAGTGATTTTCAGTTTACCGTCTTTATCTACGGATAGCCAAGCCCATCCTGAACCAAACAATCCGACTGCTGCTGCATTGAATTCTTTCTTGAAGTTTTCAAAGCTGCCAAAGTCACGTTTGATGGCTTCTCCCAGTTTACCGGCCGGCTCCTTCTTTGAAGGTTTCGGGGCAAATTGCAGGAAGTACAGGTTGTGGTTCAATACTTGTCCGGCGTTATTGAATATAGCTCCATCCGGTGCGGCTGCAACGATTTCTTCTACCGTTTTACCTTCATATTCTGTTCCGGGCACGAGGCTATTCAGATTATTTACATACGTTTGTAGATGTTTTCCGTAATGGAAATCTATTGTTTGCTGACTGATTACAGGTTCCAACGCATTGTTAGCGTAAGGAAGTTTAGGCATTTCGTAAGTCATGGTCATCATAATTAAAGACATTAATATAGTATTCATAATGTTACAAGTTTTAATTGGCTTGTTATACTATAATAACAGAAGCCCTTTGCAAAATGTTCACAGCATCTTACTTTATTTGTAAATGTACTGTATGCGTTCCACTTCTTTCGGATGCTCACGGTCGGTCCGGCAGATCCATTGGCCCGTATTATCATATTCATAATAAGAATTGCTATCGATCTGGTTTCCGTATTTATCGTACAGGCAGGTCAGGCATCCCGATGTTTTCTGGTTATTGCCTAAAATCCGTTGGTAAACGATTTGTGTCAGATAACCGTATTTATCGTATTCATAAGCATCTTTTTGTGAAATAATCTGATCCGAAGAATTGGCAAAAAGCAGGTTTTGATGTTGGGATGAAATCAATCTGCCTTTATCATCATATTTGTTTGCGGTGTACGCCTGAAGTTCTCCATTCTTATTATACTCTTTGGTTTCGGTCAATAACCCCTGTTTATTATAGGAACTTATGATGACTCTTCCATCTGTATACTTGAGCGAATCACTCTCGATATTTCCGTCCGTACCGATACGGCGTGTCCGTCGGTAGAGATCCGTTTTGGTTTTCGGATTCGTTTGCACTTCAAAGATGCAGTGACCTTGCGGATCGTATAATCTGTTCGTTTGTATTTCATTGCTTGGCTGACCGTTCTTTACGGTAAGCGACAATGTAGAAATGAGCTGCCCCTTATCATCATACGAATAAGTGGTCGAGGTATTTCCCGTACTGTCATTTTCCGCAGACTTAATCAATCGTCCTCCATTATAGTATTTCACAGAAGTAGGAGTGGATATGATTGTTTGCAGAATAAACGGTGTCCGTAGTGCATTGGCCTGGTCACGAAATTCCTTATACCTGTGTGTGCAAAGAAAATCCTGCAGCATACTCAAAGATTCGGAATTGACAATGGCAGCTTTTAAAAGCTCAAAATCAGCTTTTTCACTAAGATATTCAAGGTCGTCCAGATGAGTACGTGCTGTAGAAGTCAGGTAAGGTGATTGCTTATACTCGTCAATAATCTGCCGGATGTCTGTTGCGTTTCCTTTCTCCCGGAGGCTGTCGATCCCTTGAAACAGAAAATCATCGTATAACGCGCGGACTTCCGGAAGGAATGGACGCGTATCTTTATCCGTGAAGAATTTCTGCATGTTGGCGTTATCAAAAAATGCCTTGAAATTCGCTGATGTCGGATTACTCTTTACAATCTGGTAAAGCCGTTTGTTTTCCGCAGTGTTGATTTGAGAGATAAATTTGCCGTTCGGATATTCCGTGATGTACGTTTGATAAATATTCAGCGTAGGTGTTTTCAGCATACCTTCCAGTAAAGCTATTTCACGGATGTCCCGTACCTTTTGCAAGATGGTAGAATCTCCCGGATAACCGCTTGACTGGATACTGTCCATCAACGTCTTGCTAAAAGGGATTTGATCTTTCGAAGCTTCCAGAATGGAGATAACAGCCAGTTCCGCTTTGTTTTGTACGTTGGAAAGTTGTATTTTCTCTTCTTCACAGATATTGGGAAAATAAGCTTTCGTTGCCCTTTCGTAGCATCCGAAATAGTTGGTGGCAGCCTGTTCGCTTTGCTCGTTCCACAATCCGTTGAGCACATCCAATAATGCCAGTTCCTCGGCATAATAGGTTTGTGTCTCGTCATCTATCTTATCACGGTTTTTCTGCCATTTGTCGGCGTCATTATCGTTCAGATACCTTAGCAGCTTTTCCAGGCGGCTCTGCTTTTGTGCCATTGCCTGTGGAATGCAGGCGACCAGAAACAAACTCAAAATAATCGATAAAAATATACTTCTTTTCATTGCTTTTTGGTGTTAGGTTAAAATAGTTAGTGATGAAAATTCATAAAAATACCTTCATTCTCGAATGAATATTATACTTTTGTATTGAGAACAAATTTGAATGCCAAGGGTTTGTTAAAAATCCACATTGTTTTTATAATGCTGTTATGAATACCAATTATATAGATGAATTGAACGAGAGTCAATATTTAGCTGTGACTTATATTGACGGTCCTTCGCTGGTGATAGCTGGCGCAGGTTCGGGGAAGACGCGTGTGTTGACTTATAAAATTGATTATCTGATAAAGGAGAAAGGGTATGATGCACATCATATACTTGCATTGACTTTTACCAACAAGGCTGCACATGAGATAGTGAGACGTGTTAATCGTGACATAGGCCTTCCATGGTCAAGTTATATATGGATGGGTACTTTCCATTCAGTCTTTGCTCGTATCCTCCGTCGAGAAGCACAATATATCGGATTTACTCCCCAATTTTCTATTTATGATGCAGCTGATAGTAAAAGTTTACTTCGTTCTATTATTAAAGAGATGGGACTGGATGAGAAGACTTATAAACCTGGAGTAGTGCAGGTGCGTATTTCCAATGCTAAGAATCATTTGGTCACTCCTACGGGGTACGCTGCCAATAAAGAGGCTTACGAAGGAGATATAGCTGCTAGGATGCCCGCTATCCGTGATATCTATACTCGCTATTGGGAAAGATGCCGTCAGGCGGGAGCCATGGACTTTGATGACTTGCTGGTATATACTTACATTCTGTTCCGTGATTTCCCAGATGTGTTGACACGTTATCAAGATCAATTTCATTATGTGTTGGTAGACGAGTATCAGGATACAAATTATGCTCAACACAATATTATACTACAACTAACGAAAGAGAACCAACGCATTTGTGTCGTGGGAGATGATGCGCAAAGTATCTATTCTTTCCGTGGGGCGGATATTGACAATATTCTCTATTTTACAAAAATCTATCCCAATACGAAAGTCTTTAAACTGGAGCAGAATTACCGTTCCACACAAACCATTGTTTGTGCTGCCAACAGCCTGATTGAGAAGAATGAACGCCAGATACGGAAAGCCGTGTTTTCGGAGAAAGAAAAGGGGGAACCTATCGGCGTATTTCAGGCGTATAGCGATGTGGAAGAGGGAGATATTGTAGCTAATAAGATTGCGGAACTGCGACGGGAGTATCGCTACGGATATGCTGATTTTGCCATCCTATATCGTACGAATGCACAAAGCCGTATTTTTGAAGAGGCTCTTCGGAAACGAAGTATACCTTATAAGATTTACGGAGGACTTTCGTTCTACCAGCGAAAAGAGATAAAAGATGTGATTGCTTATTTCCGTTTGGTAGTGAATCCGAATGATGAAGAAGCATTCAAGCGGATTATTAATTATCCGGCGCGTGGCATTGGAGATACGACGGTCGGGAAGATTATATCGGCGGCTACCGATCATGGTGTAAGTCTTTGGGCGACACTCTGCGAACCATTGAGTTACGGACTGGATATAAATAAAGGAACGCATGCGAAACTGCAAGGCTTTCGTGAATTGATAGAAAGTTTCATTGTCGATCAGGCAGATAAGAACGCTTATGAAATAGGAACGAATATCATCCGTCAGTCCGGCATTATCAACGATGTCTGTCAGGACACATCACCCGAGAATCTAAGTCGTAAAGAGAATATAGAAGAGTTAGTGAATGGAATGAATGACTTCTGCGCTTTGCGACAGGAGGAGGGTAACCCGAATGTGTCTCTTACCGATTTCCTTTCGGAGATTGCATTGCTTACCGATCAGGATTCCGACAAGGCGGATGATGGGGAAAAGATAACGTTGATGACAGTTCATTCGGCTAAAGGATTGGAGTTTAAGAATGTATTTGTGGTCGGTCTGGAAGAAAACCTGTTTCCCAGTGGGATGGTAGGAGATTCTCCCCGGGCACTGGAAGAAGAACGCCGTTTGTTCTATGTAGCTATTACTCGCGCGGAGGAGCATTGTTATCTGTCTTTTGCCAAAACCCGTTTCCGTTATGGAAAGATGGAATTTGGAAGCCCCAGTCGTTTCTTGCGTGATATCGATGTTCATTACTTGCAACTGCCGCATGAGGCAGGAGTGAGTCGGGCTGTCGATGAAGGTGCGGGACGTTTCCGCAGAGAGATTGAAGGAGGATTCACCCGTTCTGCTTCTCCGTCGCGTGCTCCTTTCGGAAGTACATCTTCTGAACAACGTGAACGTCCGAAAGCACAGATCATTGCTCCCAGCGTACCGAGGAATTTGAAGAAAGTTAGTACTGTTAGCCCAAGTAGCGGTGCACAGGCAACCTCTTCCACTTCGCCATCGGTAGCAGGAGTACAGGCCGGACAGATGATAGAGCACGAACGTTTCGGATTGGGTGAAGTGATTAAAGTAGAAGGAACGGGAGACAATGCGAAAGCAACTATTCATTTTAAAAATGCGGGAGACAAACAACTATTATTACGTTTCGCTCGTTTTAAAGTGGTAGAATAAATAATAACACTAAATAGAGAGACTCATGAAGAAACAACTAACAGTAATTTTGCTTTCCGCTTTGATTTTGAGTGGATGTGCGTCGGGGCGTATGGGAAATCCGGGAGCTATCATGGCAGGTGCTTCTATCGGAGGTAGTCTGGGAAGTTCGATAGGCGGACTTATCGGAGATAATAATCATGGCTGGAGAGGCGGTTACCGTGGTTCTGCTATTGGGAATATTGTGGGAACCATTGCCGGTGCGGCTATTGGAAACGCGTTGACGGCGCCGAGGCAAGAGCAAATAGAGGAAGATGCGTATATTCCTGAAGTGAGGGAAGTCCGTGTGCAAAAATATAAGAAGCAGCCGGTGCAGCAGCCTATTTCTCAACTGAAGTTGCGCAAGATCCGTTTTATAGATGATAATCGTAGTCATGTGATTGATGCGGGAGAAAATAGCAAGATAATCTTTGAGATTATGAATGAAGGGAGAAATCCTGTTTATAATGTAGTTCCTGTGGTAGAAACGGTGGGGAAGGTGAAGCATCTCGGCATTTCTCCTTCCGTGATGGTGGAGGAAATTCTTCCGGGTGAAGGCATCCGTTATACCGCTTCCATTCATGCAGGTGAAAAATTGAAAGACGGTGAAGTGACATTCCGTGTCGCAGTGGCGGACGAGAATGGAATGATTTGTGATTCGCAGGAATTTACCTTGCCTACACAGCGCGGAAACTAGAGTTAAAAGCCCGAAATATTCGGTTTAAATATAGTGACGCTATCCTAAGCATATACCGTCACTATATTGGTGGGATAGCGTCACTATTTTAATGGCTATTAATAAGGTAGTTCTTTAGATAAGTTTATGTGAATCGAACAATGCAATTGAATGATATTGTAGGGTTTTATAATAATATTAAGTGTCATGTAATCATTTTATTTCGTATATTTGATGTAGTCTGAAGGTATTTAATTGACTACAAATAGATTAAAAGAAAC
>OGPN01001865.1_pt1 | contig 13000 bp, 9 predicted proteins | sample 1552941 | NCBI WGS metagenome assembly OGPN01 (sample SAMEA2580220, study PRJEB22360) | human gut metagenome | biome: human gut; feature: human-associated habitat; material: faeces | place: Denmark | collected 2008/2010
CTCATCGAACCCGTTCCCGAATCGGTCAGCAGGTCGATCGTGACCTGATCGCTGCGCAGTTTGAAGAGGTTGTAGCTGGCTTCGCGGATCCATGTCTCGCGTTCGGCGCGCGTGGAGGTGCGGATGGCCTCGGTCATTTTGATCTTGTAGGGTTCTGCATACGGAAGTGTCATACAAAAGAGCGTTTTAGGTTGTAATTTGTTGTTCGTATACTCAAAATTACGAAAATATTTTGAGATCTTTGGTATCGGTATTATATTTGTGAAAGCCGGTGTGTATTTTTTAATTCTTTCGCGCTATGAAAAAGTATCGTTGCACCGTCTGCGAGTATATTTACGACCCGGCGCTGGGTGATCCCGAAAACGGCATCGCTCCCGGCACGGCATTCGACGATCTGCCCGACGGTTGGATATGCCCGGTCTGCGGCGAAGGCAAATGGGCCTTCGAACCTCTCGAAGAACAATAAAAAACGACGAAGACTATGTTAAACCTCATTGTTTCACTATTAATTTTACCGCTTATGGCAACAGACACTGCAAAACAGGCGCGCTTCACTCCGAAGGACCTGCCTTACGCTTATGACGCTCTCGCACCGCAGGTCTCCGAAGAGACGCTGCGCTTTCACCACGACAAGCATTACGTGGGATACGTGAATAAACTCAACGAACTGATTGTCGATACCCCCTATGCCGAGCAGCCGCTGGAGGATATCGTCGTTTCGGCCGACGGCGCGATCTTCAACAACGCTGCGCAGATGTGGAACCACGAATTCTTCTTCGACGAACTTTCGCCCAAGGCGCAGACCCGTCCCACGGGCGCGCTGCTGAAGGCCATCGACGAAAATTTCGGATCGTTCGACCAGCTGAAGGCCCAGATGGAGAAAGCCGCCGCAGGGTTGTTCGGTTCGGGCTGGGTATGGCTCGCGGAGGACAAGTCGGGCAAGCTGGCGATCGTCAGCGAGCAGAACGCCGGCAATCCGCTGCGCTACGGCATGAAGCCCCTGATGTGCTTCGACGTTTGGGAGCATGCTTACTATATCGACTACCGCAACCGCCGCGCCGATGCTGTCGCAGCCCTCTGGGACCGCATCGACTGGAAGGTCGTCGAAGAGCGCTACGCCAAGAAATAGCGGGTTCCGCTTAGGAAAGGACGCCGTTTCCCGGTTTCGGGAACGGCGTTTTTTCGTGCCCGGATTTCATGCGGCGGAGGGTTTCCGGGGGCGGCGGACTATATTCCGCCGGATATACAGGATCGGAAATATTATATATTTCCGTCGTTCGCCGCAGAAAATTCTGGCGGGAAAAAATTGGTGGAAATGGCAAAAAGTATTACCTTTATTCTTTTACCGGACGTTTATTCTGCCATGAATCGCTCTATCGAAATTTCCCCCCCCCATGGTTTGGAGGAGGTCTATGCGGAGTACAGGACGTATTTCGTCCGGATCGCCGTGTCGTATGTCCGTGACAGGATGGTGGCCGAGGATTTGGTGTCCGATACCTTTTTGAAAATCTGGGAGAGCCGTACGGAGACGACGCTCCGGAACCTGCCCGCCTATCTGCTTACCGCGCTCAAGCGCAAGTGTCTGGACTATCTGCGCGACCAAGCCATTCATCTCAGAATCCAACAGAACATGCACCAGACCAGTGCGCGTGTGGTCGGAGAGCGTATCGCGCGGCTCGAAGCCAACGATCCCCAGAATCTGATGATGTCCGAGGCGCTCGCCATCATCGAACGCGAACTGCGGCGGATGCCTGAACAGCGGCGTCGGATTTTCATCGCCCACCGTTACGAAGAGATGTCCTACCGGGAAATAGCCGCCGTTTACGAATTGTCCGAAGGGCAGGTGACCTATGAACTGCGTGCGGCGAAGGAGGCGCTCAAAGCGGCGCTCAAAGATTATCTCCCGCTGATAGGACTCTTGCTGAACGGCCTCTGACGGCCGGATAGCCCCCTCCCGAATTATTAAAAATATTTATTTGCGGGATTTTGCGATTTTTTTCGCAAATCCCGCATTGTCGTGCGTCAATATAGCAACTTATGGAAAAGGAAACATTATATCGCTATGTGGCGTGCCAAGCATCGCCTGAGGAGGAAACGGCCGTGCTGACGTGGCTGGAGGCCGATCCTGCACATGAATCGGAACTCGCAAAGGTGCAGCGGCAGCACGATCTGGTGGCTTTGAGCGCCCCGCTCATCAACGAACTTTACGCCAAGGACCGCAGGCGCCGTTTCGGCTCCGTCCTGCGCCGGTGGAGCGCGGCGGCAGCGGCAGTCGTACTGCTCGCCTTCGGCGGTTATTATTTTCACGCCGCACGCGATTTCTCACGGCAGGGCGAGCGGCTGCTGTCGGTCTCCGTGCCGCACGGACAGCGCGTCAGCCTGACGTTGCAGGACGGCACCTCGGTATGGCTCAACGCCGGAACGACGCTTCGCTATCCGGCGCTCTTTACGGGGCGTGAGCGCCGTGTGGAGATCGACGGCGAAGCCCGGTTCGAGGTGGTGCACGATGCGAAACATCCCTTCATCGTCAGGACATACGCCTGCGACGTCGAGGTGCTGGGCACGAAATTCAATGTCGTGGCCGAAGAGGAGAACGGGCTGTTCTCGACGGCTCTGTTCGAAGGACGCGTCGCCGTTTCCAGCCGGCTCGTCCCCGGCGAGCGATTGGTGCTGGAACCCGACGAGGTGGTGACGCTCGAAGGGAAGCATCTGTGTCTCGGACAGATCGACAACGATGAGGAATATTTGTGGACGAACGGAATCATCAGCCTGACCGATCAGTCGTTCTCGGAGCTGATGCACCGCTTCGAAAAGACCTTCGGCGTTACAATCCGTATCGAGCGCGAACCGTCGATCCGTATCGGACAGGGTAAGATCCGGCAGTCGGTGGGCATCGACAATGCGCTTCAGGTGCTGCAGCGGTTTGCCGATTTCGAGTACGAGAAGGACGAACAGAACAACACGATAACCATCCGATAAACTCAGTCTAACCTTAAAAACGACCGGCCTATGAAGTAATCCAAGTTTGTGAGAAACTGTATACTATGATTGTCGGAACCTCAGAAAATGGCCTGTGCGGATGGTAGCACATCGCACAGGCCGGGGTTCAAGCAAACCTCCTACTCAAACCTAAAGTACAAATTTATGAATAAAACATTTATCAGACAAGCGAAAAGGTCATTTACTTTTTTATTCATGCTTGGTCTTTGCGCTATCTGGTCTCCGCAGGCGGCGGCCCAGAACCGCAGCCTGCCCCAAGTTACGATCCGGATGGACCGTGTCCCGATGTCCCAGATCATGTCCGAGATCGAACGGCAGACCAAATATCTGTTCGTTACGGGTTCGGATGTCAAGACCGACCGTATCACAAGCCTCGATGTTACGGCGGTGCCGCTTACGGAAGCTCTGAACCGGATGGTGGCGGGCGCGGACCTGACCTATGACATCCGTTCGCTGAGCATCATCCTCTCCGTAAAGAAAGCCGAGCAGCCTGCGGCCGTCGCAGGTTATGTCCGCGACGGGAGCGGCCAGCCGGTCATCGGCGCCACGATCATCGTCCGCGACACCTCCACCGGAACGACGACCGACGCCGACGGACACTTCACCCTTTCGGTGCCCGCACCTTCGACGGCATGGCTCGAAGTGAGCTATCTGGGCTATGAGCCGCAGACGCTCGCCGTCGGCAACCGCACTTCGTTCGACATCACGCTGCGCGAGGCCGCATCGGAGATCGAATCGGTCGTCGTGACGGCCCTCGGCATCAAGCGCTCGGAGAAGGCGCTCTCGTATAATGCCCAGCAGATCAACGCCGAGGATATCGTGGCCGTGAAAGACGTCAATTTCGTCAATTCGCTCAACGGCAAGGTGGCCGGTCTGAACATCAACGCCTCGTCGTCGGGTGTCGGCGGTTCGTCGAAGGTCGTGATGCGCGGTTCGAAATCCATCGCCGGCAGCAACAACGCCCTTTACGTGCTCGACGGCATTCCGCTGCCGTCGCTCTCGCTGACCAACCCCGGCGACGAGTTCACCATCATGCGCGAGAACAACCTCACGGGCGACGGCATCTCCAACTTCAACCCCGACGACATCGCGTCGATGGCCGCGCTGACCGGCCCCTCGGCCGCCGCGCTTTACGGTTCGCAGGCCGCCAACGGCGTGCTGATGCTCACCACGCGCAGCGGCGAGGAGGGCGTCTCGGTCAATTACAGCAACAACACGACCTTCATGTCGCCGTTCCTAACCCCGGCCTTCCAGAACACCTACGGAGCCAAGGACGGCTACTACGCTTCGTGGGGCACGAAACTCGCCGCCAAGCAGTCGTGGACGCCGACCGACTTCTACCAGACGGGATACAACACTTCGAACTCGGTGGGACTCTCCTTCGGCGGCAAGAAGAGCCAGACCTATGTTTCGGCAGGCGTGGTGACGGCCGAGGGCATCATTCCGAACAACGAATACAACCGTTACAACTTCACGGCCAACCACAGCTCGTCGTTCCTCGACGAGCGCATGCACCTGAGCGTGCTGGGCATGTACATGAACGTCAATGAGCAGAACATGCTCTCGTCGGGCCAGTACTACAACCCGATGATCCCGGTTTACCTCATGTCGCCGAGCGACGACATCCGCAAATACGCCGTCTACGAGCGTTACAACGCTTCGCGCAACTTCCCGGTGCAGTACTGGCCGTGGGGATCGCAGAGCCTGCAGATGCAGAACCCCTACTGGATCACCAACCGCAACATGTTCAACACGGGCAAGGACCGTTTCCTGTTCGGCGCCTCGCTCAAATACGACGTGACCGACTGGCTCGACATCACGGGACGCGCCCGCATCGACTACACGCACATCACGGCCGAGCAGAAGAACTACGCTTCGACGCTGGGACTCTTCGCCGGCGACAAGGGCCGCTATTACAACAACACCTACACCACCTCGCAGCGTTACGCCGACGTGCTGGCCAACGTCCACAAGACCTTCGCCGACGGAGCGTTCTCGCTCAACGCCACCCTCGGCGCCTCGATCGAGGACTACAAGCACCGCGCGATACTGCTCGGCGGCGACCTGACGGGCGTGCCCAACCTCTTCACGCTGGCCAACATGACCACCAACAAGAGTCAGGCGAAGGAGACCATCAACGACCAGACGCAGTCGCTTTTCGCCACACTGCAGCTGGGTTATAAGAATATGGTATTCCTCGACGTGACGGCGCGCAACGACTGGGTGACGGCGCTGGCCAATACCTCCAAGACGTCGATGTTCTACCCGTCGGTAGGTCTTTCGGCCGTGCTGACCGACATCTTCAAGGTCGATTCGCGCGTACTGTCGTTCGCCAAGATCCGCGCATCGTACGCCGAAGTGGGCAACGCCCCGATGCGCTGGATCACCATTCCGACCTACCCCGTATCGGACGGCACGCCGCAGACATCGACCTACCTCACCTCGGACGACTTCAAACCCGAACGCACCAAATCGTGGGAGGTCGGCGCCGACGTCCGTCTGTGGGGCAACAAACTCATACTCAACGCAACCTACTACAGTTCGCGCACCTACAATCAGGTTTTCAACCCCGACATCTCATCGACATCGACCTACAGCAGCCTCTACGTCAACGCCGGCCGCGTGGACAACAAGGGCGTCGAGGTGTCGGCCGAGCTGAACCAGAACCTCGGTCCCGTGAAGTGGTCTTCGAACCTCGTCTACTCGCGCAACCGCAACAAGGTGGTCGACATGCTCGACTCTTACAAACTGTCGAACGGCACGGTGATTTCGCAGGATTCGATGGTCATGGGCGGTACGACGGGCGTCAAGATGGTGCTGCGCGAAGGCGGCCAGATCGGCGACATCTACGTCAATACGCTCAAGACCGACGAGCACGGCGCGATCTGGGTATCGCCCACCGGCAGCAACGTCGCCCCGGCCAAGGACACATGGATATACGCCGGCAACAGCAATCCGAGCTACACGCTTTCGTGGCGCAACGAATTCAACTGGAAAGGTCTCTCGCTGGGCTTCATGTTCAACGCCCGCGTAGGCGGCGTAGGCGTATCGCTCACGCAGGCCGCGATGGACTACTTCGGCGTCTCGGAACGCACGGCCACGGACCGTCTGAACGGCGGCGCGCTCGTAAACGGCCAGCGCATTCCGGCCGAAAACTACTACCAGACCATCGGCGGCAACGGTGCCGACGCCATCGGCGCCTGCTATGTCTACTCGATGACCAACGTCCGGCTGGGCGAGCTGACCCTCGGCTACGACATCCCCGTCCAGAAGTGGTGCAAGTGGATCAAGGGACTCAACGTTTCGTTCATCGGCCGCAACCTCTGGATGCTCTACTGCAAAGCGCCGTTCGATCCCGAAACGGTCGCCGGCACGGGCACCTTCTCGTCCGGCATCGACTACTTTATGCAGCCGAGTACGCGCAACCTCGGATTCTCGGTAAAAGTGACCTTCTAACTTCAACATTACAGTCTTATGAAAAAAGCTAACGGCATAAAACTCCTGACGCTGGCCGGTCTTATGGCGACCGCGGCCTGCACGGGCGATTTTCTGAATAAAAACACCAACCCCGACCAAGCGACCGACGAGATGCTGTCGTGGGACAACCTCTCGACGGGTTCGGCCTTCGCGCAGATGACCAAGAACGTCATCCCCTCCTTCCAGCTGGTCGGCGACAAGGAGTACGGCAGCGCCAACTATCAGGTCATCGAGGACCTCGCGGGCAACATCTTCGCCGGCTACACCGGAGTCATCAACACCAGCTTCACGGGCAACAACCTCTACAACGTCACGGGCAAGGACTGGTACAACGCCATGTTCAACGACGCCTACACCCGCGTCATCAGCGCATGGAACCAGCTCGATCCCCAGCGCGGCGAATTCCCCGAAGTGGTCGCCCTCGCCGACATCGTGAAGGTCGCCGCGATGCACCGCGTAACCGATACCTACGGTCCCATCCCCTACCTCAACATCAGCAGCGGGGACATCAACAAGGCCTACGATCCGCAGCAGGCGGTTTACAAACGCTTCTTCGCGGAGCTGGACGCCGCCATCACGACACTGACCGCGTTTTACGAGGCACAACCCGGCACCAAACTGCTGGAGGCTTACGACAACGTCTTTTCGGGCAACGTGAGCGGCTGGATCAAATTCGCCAATACGCTGCGCCTGCGTCTGGCCATGCGCGTGGTCTATGCCGACGCGGCGCTGGCCCAAGAGCAGGCCGCGGCCGCCATCGGCAATCCGGTCGGCCTGATGACCGGCGCCGCCGACCTCGCGGAGCTGCACAAACCCGCCACCGGTTCGTGGGAATACCCGCTTTACATGATCCAGTACAATTTCGACGACTCGCGCATCGGCGCCACGATCGAAGCCTACATGAACGGCTATCAGGACCCGCGCCGCGGCAAGTACTTCGTGGCGACGGCCAAGGGCGAGTACCACGGCGTACGCACCGGCATCACGCCGACTTCGTCCTATGCCGATTCGGAAGACCTTTCGCGCGTAAACTGCACCAACAACGACAACATTATGTGGATGACGCCCGCCGAAGCATGGTTCCTGCGCGCCGAATACGAGTTGCGCTGGGGTTCCGAGTCGGACGCTGCGACCTATTACGCCGAAGGTATCCGCACTTCGTTCTCGACGCTCGGCGCCAGCGGAGCCGAAGACTACATCGCCGACAAGGAGCTGACGCCCGGCAGTTATACCGACATGGTCACCGGCGGCAACTCGAATCAAAGCCCGCTCGCCTCGATTCCCATCTGCTGGAAAGCGGGCGGCAACTTCGAGACCCATCTCGAACAGATCATCACCCAGAAGTATCTGGCCATGTTCCCCGAAGGGCAGGAAGCTTGGTCGGAGTTCCGCCGCACGGGTTATCCGCGCATCCTGCCGGTCCTCGTCAACAACAGCGGCGGCAAGATCAGCACCACCCGGCAGATCCGCCGTCTGAACTACCCCTCGACGGAGTACAGCACCAACGCCGACGCCGTCGCAACGGCCACACACACACTCAACAGCGAATCGTCGAACCCCACGGGCGACAACGGCGGCACGAGCGTATGGTGGGACAAAAATCCGAGATTATAAACCGAAAACCTGAACAACCATGAAAAAGACAATAACGACCCTTGCCGTCCTATTTGCGGTATTCGCCGGATTTACGGCATGCGACACGGACGCCGAGCCGCTGAACCTGCAGCCGGCTTACAAATACTCGGAAGAATATTACGCCAACCTGCGCGCCTACAAGGATACCTTCAAGGAACGCTCGCTCTGCTTCGTGTGGTTCTCGGACTACGACCAGAGCTACTCGATGGCCTACCGCTTCGCGGGACTTCCCGACAGCGTGGACATCTGCTCGCTCTGGGGCGGCTATCCCGATCCGGTCAAGAATCCGCTGGCCTACAAGGAGATGTGGGAGATGCGCAACAAGAAGGGCACCCGGCTGGTGATGCCCACGATCATTCGAATCATGGAGAACGACAACTTCGCCAACTTCGGACTCACGCGCGAAGACATGGTCAATCAGACGACCACGATCGACCCCGACGGCATCTACCCCGACTGGTGCGTGCTCTACGGCAACCACCTGCTCAAGGACGTATGGGAGTACGGCATCGACGGTCTGGACCTCGACTACGAGCCGGAATCCTCGGACGAACGTACCTACGGCATCTACGGCAGCCGCATGACCCTGTTCGTGCAGTATCTCGGCCAGTTCATCGGCCCGATGTCGCCCAACCCCGAAAAACTGCTGATCGTGGACGGACACACCCCGCCCGCAGAGACGGAGCCTTACCTCGACTACTATGTGAAACAGAACTACGGCAGCAGCAGCGTCTCCTTCACCTCGACGTTCCCCTATGAAAAGCAGGTATTCACGGAGAACATCGGCGCCTACTGGCAGACCGGCGGCGGCATGGAGGCGCAGGCGGCGGCCAAGGCCCCGGAAGGCCATTTCAAGGGCGGTTTCGGCGCATTCTTCTGCCTGCGCGACTACCACACTTCCGATTCGGGCGCCGACAAGGAGATACCCTACGGCCACCTGCGCCGCGCGATTCAGCTGCAGAACCCTGCCGTAACGAAATAACCTGAAACAGAACCTGAACCATGAAAAATATCACGAAATACATACTCGCGGCCGCAGCGGCGTTCTCGTCGCTCACGGCGTGTCAGGAGTTCGAAGACTTCGACAAGACCATCGACGGCACTCCGGGACTGGTTTACGTCCAGACCGGCACGGAAAACCTCTACACGATCCGGGTCGTACACAAGCCCACCGGCTCGACCGGCGAATTCTTCACCGAATTCCCCGTCCGCTGCAACACCACGCGCCATGCGGGCGTCAAGGCGACCTTCGTCTACGACGCTTCGCTGGTCGAGAGCTACAATGCTGAGCACAAGACCTCGTATGCGGCGCTGCCCGCCGAGTACCTGACGCTCGAAAACACGACGCTGACCGTGCCTGAAAACGCAACGGCATCGGCCGACTCGGTCAAGGTGACGCTCACGGGCGACCTCTCGCTGCTGACCGAACGCAACTACTTGGCGCCGCTGCGCATCAAGGCCGAGGGCATCGACGCCAGCGAAGTCATGGGAGCGGTCTATGTGGCCGTAGCGACCGAGATCAACCTCATCCGCGCCATCGAATCCACCGACGACATGGTCGGCTTCACCGCCACGGGCCGCAGCGCGTGGACGGCCGACTGCGGCAATTACGCCAATCTGTTCGACGGCAGCACTTCGACTTCGGTCGATTTTCCGGAACAGTACGGCAACGTGCTCAATATCGACATGAAGGAGCAGCAGCTGGTGACCGGACTCTGTCTGGGATACGGCTCCGTGCCCTCGGTGTCGATCGAATACAGCGCCGACGGCGAGAACTTCTCGCAGGCCGGAACTCCCGTAGCGGGCGAATACGTGACGGGCGGCTCCCGGATGTACACCGCATTCCACGGACATATCGAAGCCCGCTACCTGCGGCTGACCGTCGGTTTTTCGAGCAGCTGGAGCAAAACCCTCTCCGAAATCGACATCTACAAGATCGACAGCGAAGATCCGACCGTCTATGCCGTAACCGGCACGGAAAACCTCATCACGGGTAAAATCACGCACCGGCAGACCGGTTCGACCAGCGACGTGAACGCTTCGTTCAGCGCATATGCGACGGTAGCTTCGACAAGCGGCTACACGGTGTCGGTCGCAGCCGACAACTCGCTGGTCGCCGCTTACAACACGGCCCACGGCACTTCGTACGCGGCGCTGCCCGCCGAGTACCTGCAACTGGACAACAACCCGCTGACGATCGCCGCCGGGGCTTACAAATCCGAAGGCGAAGTGACGGTTTCGCTCAAGGGCGACCTGACACGGCTGGGCGACCTCAACGGTTATCTCGCGCCGCTGAAACTCTCCTCTTCGGGCGCAGGCACCAGCGCCGGCCGCGGCGTGGTCTATCTGGCCGTGAAGGTCGAGCGGAACAAGATCCGCCCCATCACGTCGGCAGACGACATGGTCGGATTCCCCGCCGCAGGCCGCACGGCATGGACGGCCGACTGCCCGGATTACGCCAACCTGTTCGACAGCAGCACCTCGACGCGGACCAACTTCACCAGCCAGAACGACAACGTGGTGACCATCGACATGAAATCGACGCACATGGTGACCGGCATCGACCTCAACAGCGCAGGCATCTCGTCCGTTTCGTTCGAATACAGCACCGACGGACAGACCTTCCTGACGGCCGGCACTCCCGCATCGAACGAATACGCGACGTCGGGTTCCAACCGCTACATCGCCTTCTACGACTACCTCGAAGCCCGCTATCTGCGCCTGACCATCAGTTTCTCAAGCAGCTGGAGCAAATACGTCAGCGAATTCAACATCTATGAGATCGAGAGCGACGAACCCACGGTCTATGCCATGTGCGGCAGCGACAACGTGCTGACGGGCGCCATAGCCCACACGCCGGGCGGTTCGTTCAACCAACTCAACGCGGCGTTCAACGTCTACTGCACGGTATCCTCGGCAAGCGGATATTCGGTATCGGCGACACCCGACAACTCGCTGATCGCGGCCTACAACTCGGCCAACGGCACCTCCTACGCCGCACTTCCCGACGGACACCTGCTGCTGGAGAACAACCCCTGCGCCATCGGCCCGAACAACAACAAGTCCGACGGCCAGATCAAAGCCTCGCTCACGGGCGACCTGACGGGCCTGACCAACGCCAAGGGCTATCTCGTGCCGCTGAAACTCTCGGCGCAGGATGCGGTGACCAGCAGCGGCCGCGGCGTTGTCTACCTCGTCATCATCCCGGCCGAAGAGCTTTTCCGCAAGAACTTCACCGTGGCCGACATCACGGGCGCGCTCGTGGCCGACCGTTCGGGCTGGAGCATCACCGGCGGCGATTACCACAGCGGAAGCTGGCCGGAGGTAATCGACGACAGCACGGACACCTTCATGCGTCCGTGGGGAAGTCCCATCATGTTTACGATAACCTTCGACAAAGAGTACGAGATGACGGGACTCCGTATCACGGCCCGCACGGACAACGCATCGTATCAGAACTACCAGCCCAACGCCGTAACCATCGAATACAGTCTCAACGGCGAAGACTACACCGAACTCGGCACGGCGGCCAGCGCCGACGGCAGTCTGCTGAAAAACGTCCCCTCGTCCTATGTCGCGCTCTACGGTTCGCAGAAGATGAAGTACATCCGTATCACGGCATCGTACGGCAGCAACATGGGCGTCGGCGACTTCAACATTTACGCAAAATAAACCTAAACAGAGCTATGAAATTCAATCATATTCTTTCCGGATTGGCGCTCTCCGCGGCCGTACTGGCCGCCGGCTGCCAGAAATCGCTGGAATATTCCGACGTGGTCTATTTCACGGGTACCGAAAATTCGAACATCACCAACATGTACGTCGACGGTCCTTCGTCCATGGGCGTCACCGTCACCTCGTCGTGCAAGATGGCGGCCGACGTGCAGGTTTCGCTGGCGGTCGACGCAGCGGCCGTCGATGCTTACAACGCCCTGCACGGCACGGACTACCGGATGCTGCCCGCCGGCAGCTACCGGCTCTCCGACGAGGCCGTAACCATCGCCGAAGGCACCAACGTCTCGACGCCCTCCTCGTTCGAAATCGTCTCCATGGACGATTTCGACGAAGGCGCAAACTACTGCGTGCCGCTGAAGATCACGGGCACCTCGAACGGCATGGGCGTTCTGGAAGCGTCGAGAACGCAGTATATCTTCATCAGCCAGATCACCACCACGCGCGGCATCAACCTGAAGAACAGCTGGTATATAACCATGGACGGCATGGTGGACGATCCCGCGCTGAAAGATCTGCCGGCCTGCACGATGGAAATCCGCATGTATGCCAACGGCTGGAGAACTTCGGGACATATGATCTCGTCGCTGATCGGCGTCGAGGAGAACTTCCTGCTGCGCGTCGGCGACGAGAGCATCAAAAATCCCGCGCAGCTGCAGCTCGCCGGACGCGGAACCTCCATCACGGCTCCGAACGCCCTGAGTCTGGGACGCTGGTACCACATCGCCGTGGTGGACAACGGCTCCGAAATGACGATCTACATCGACGGCAACGCCGAAATCAGCGTAGACTCGTCAAGCAGCAAGGCCATCAATCTCGGATTCTACTATAACAGTCCGTTCGCCATCGGCATGTCCGCCGCCGACGTCCGCTACTTCAACGGTTACGTCAGCGAGGCCAGAGTATGGAAACGCGCCCTGACGCCGACCGAACTCAAGAACAACCAGTGCTACGTCGATCCGACGACGGCCGAAGGACTTATCGGCTACTGGCGTCTGGATCAGGTCGAAGACGACGGAAGGACGTTTGCCGATCTCTCCGGCAACGGCTATCACGGCAAGGCTTCGTCGAATCCCACATGGACCGGCGAAATCAAATGCCCCGTCATCGAGTAATCCGAATCAATCGAAGGGTCGGGCGGCCGCTTTTCCGGCGG
>OGPN01001879.1_pt1 | contig 12943 bp, 20 predicted proteins | sample 1552941 | NCBI WGS metagenome assembly OGPN01 (sample SAMEA2580220, study PRJEB22360) | human gut metagenome | biome: human gut; feature: human-associated habitat; material: faeces | place: Denmark | collected 2008/2010
AAGAACATGCAGTAGTAGCCGAAGAACGTGCAGAGGAAGCTGAAGAACGTGCAGAAGAAGCAGAACTTCGTGTAGAGGAAGCTGAAGAGCGTGCAGAAGAAGCCGAACTTCGTGCAGAGGAAGCCGAAGAGCGTGCGGATAATGCTGAAGCAGCGCTTGAACAAGAGAAAAAAAAAGTAGCCACTACTTCAAAACCGGTTTCAAATCCGAAAGTAAAGTCCAAAAGTGGGAAGAGTACCCGAAAATCGACTGGGACAACCTCTCCGACCCGCAAGTCCAGACAGCCACGATCATCTACAACGACCGGATCGTAACCTGGAAACAAATGAAGCAGCTCGACGAACAGCTGGATAAGAAACCGACTACACAAGCGGTCATTGATATGGCCGAACTACGTATTCGTAATCTTCTGGCGTTTGAAGAGCTGCAGTCGTTCAACGATACTGGGAAGTTCCGTTACAAGCATCCGTTCATAGCCCACCAGTCGGAGAGAGCACAACTGGAGGATCTGTTACGGAAAGATCCGCAAGAGTTTCTGCGGCGTCATAAAAATGTACTCGACAACATCCGCAGATACGAATCCTACCTGAAACGGGCCGACCGTGACAGTCGGCGCACTCAGGACAAAGAAAACCTTCGTCGTCATCGTGAGCGCGAAGCACTATTCAAAGCCATTCTCGAATCAACAACAAATAAAAATTAATCATGGAATCATTTGTACAGCGAATTATTGATGAAAAGGAAGAGCTTGATGAACGTATTGGCAAGCTAAAGATTTTTATTGCGTCAGACAGATTTAAAACTCTTAATACTGAAATGAGAGCATTAATGGAAGAGCAATACTTCACGATGGATCACTATTCTCAGATTCTAAGTAAGAGACTTCTGTTACTTGGATAATAACATTTATCGAATAAACAAATAAAAATTGATCATGGAAAAGCTAATAGAAGTATTTAATTTGGGTGGTTTGCCTACCGCCCCGCTGGATTCATTCTTAGAGCTTCAGGAAGACTTCAAAAAGTCGGATCCTGATAAGTTATCGAAACTACAGATGCTCATCATCACTCGTGGTTTCAAGTATGCATTTAAGGCTTGGAAGGACCCGGACGGAAAACTCTGGATCATCGATGCCCATCAACGTCGAAAGGCACTACTTGCACTACGAAAATCCGGCTTTACCATCCCGGAGATTCCGTATGAACCAATATTTGCTTCGGACAAGAAAGAGGCTGTCGAGGAGATTGCAGCCTACAACTCTGAGTTTGCAACTAAGAACCCGGATACCTTACTCTTCAAAAAATACAATATCGATACCGATACTCTTTCCCGGTTCAATCTTGGTTATGAAGTGAAAGCAATAGATTTCGGTCAAGTAACAACTCCGCTATTCGGATCAGAACACGAATCGACCGATATCCAAGAAGATGCCATTGATTTTTCAATTCCGGCTGAAGACGATACAAAGTCTGTATTTGTTCAGCCGGGTGATATTTGGTTACTTGGTGAACATCGTTTAATGTGCGGTGATTGTCGTTTAAAATCAGATGTCATAACACTGATGGATGGTCATTATGCAGACTTAATTGTAACTGATCCACCTTACAATGTCGCTTATGAAGGTGGTACAGAAGATGAACTCACCATTCAAAACGATTCCATGGAGAACGATTTGTTTATAACCTTTTTGAAGCAGGTGTTTACTGTTATGTATTCTATCTTAAAGCCAGGTGGATCCTATTATGTTTTCCATGCTGATATTGAAGGTGAGAATTTTCGTGCCTCTCTTAGGAAAGCAGGATTCAAAATAGCACAATGTTGTATTTGGGTAAAGAACAGTATGGTCATGGGACGCCAAGATTATCAATGGCAACACGAACCATGTTTATATGGATGGAAACCAGGAGCTGGTCACTTTTGGAATTCAGATCGAAAACAGACTACTGTTTGGAACTTCGATAAACCGCAACGTAATGCTATCCATCCGACAATGAAACCTATTGCTCTGATAGCTTATCCTATTTGTAATTCCAGTACATCTGGACAAATTGTAGCAGACTTCTTTTCCGGATCAGGTTCCACTCTAATGGCTTTCAACAACCCGACCGTATCTGTCGCGCAATGGAGATAGATCCTCGTTACGTTTCAGGCACAGTTCATAGGTATCGTGCAATGTTCCCGGAACAGCCAGTTCGTTTAATTCGTGGTGGTGAACTTCTCACTGTTGAAGATACTTTTAAAATTATTTCATGAAACAAAATCTGACACCCACTTCTGATGTAGATAAAGCCATTCTGATTGGTGACGAATATGTCTCTCAAGTGCGTACGTTTGGCGCACTTGGATACTCTGCAGATCGCATCTGCAATCTCTTGGGTTTGCGTGGAAATGAAAAAATAGCTCTTAGTATCCGGATCACTCTGCCTGGTGATGTCTATAACGATGCTTACAACAATGGGCGTGTTTTGGGGGAGTACAATATTGATGCAGAGTTGGCGAAACGCGCTGAATCTGGAGAGATTGATGCTATTACTGCTTTAGAAACCCGCAAAAATGAACGTATAGAACTTGAACTTCGAAAGAATTTATTCGGCGTATGACACAACTTGATATACTTGATAAGATACATCCAGATATGATATCAGCTTTCCTGGTTTCAGGGAAAAGCGATGGCATACCGGCTGATGTGCAACTCTTCCTCAAGCAGCTGCAATGGGCTGCTGAAATATACGAATACGAACGGAACATTACCCGTGCTGCTAAATTACTAAAGCAGCGCATTAATGCCTTACAGCATCTTAATCTTGATGAACGTACCTGTAAAGCACGTATATATGCTGCCATCAACTACTTTTCGATTGATAATAATGTGTCTATCAAAGTTTGGGAGTCCAATTATGCAGATAAATATGAAGATCTTGCGAAGCTATGTTCCGTTCGCGGTGATTACAAAACACAGAAACAGTGCTATGATGCTGCCGCCGAATGTCGCCGACGGGCATCGGAAATTGCTGAAGCTGATCGTGATCTTGGTGTTGTTTTCTTGATTTCTCCGGATATCACTCCGGAGGAACTCGGGTACTCTAAGAAGTCGTTGAAAGAGATAGCGTCCAAGCATAACGCAGGTTTCTATTTGAACTTGATTGATAAGCTTCCCATCGAGAAAGAAGAGAAAAAACGCCTCTTACGTGATGCTGACATTCAAGAGGCTGAGTTTGAAGAAGTAAACGAAGAATAGTCATGTCAATAGAACTCTATTCCCAATCTCAAACGAAGCTTTCTGCAGGCTGTGATACCTTCGATGCCACTGCCTATTTTGAAAGTTACTACATGAACTCCATGCAGATTCAGGTGAATGTTCTGGATCCTAACAATATCTTTGTTGAAGGTGCTCGTGCTGTTGGTAAGACTGAAGGTGTTATGGGACCGCGTATTATCCGGGTAGCAAATGATATGCCTGGAGAACTTTCTTTCCTGGTACACAAAACTTATATTGCCCTAATGACCAATGTATGGCCTAATATCCAAGCGTACTTTTCCCGCCCTGTCACCGTTGCTGGTCGTGTTCGTCCGATGTTAGAATATGGCATAGACTATGTGGTGGGAGAGGCTAAGATACCATCTCACTTTCGCCGCCCACGTTACCCTATTGCCTATCCTAAACACAGTATTTTGTTTCGTGATGGCCATCACTTGCAGATGGTAAGCTCTGACCAACCAGAGTCTGTCGCCGGTCGTTCAGGTGTGCATGCTTTCATTGAAGAGATGAAACACAATAAAGGTGAGAAGTTAAAGACGCGACTATTTCCGTCACTTCGTGGATCTTCTGCCGAGATCCGTATGTCGCAATATTATCAGGGGGTAACAGGTGTGTCCGATACAGCTCGTGTAGATCTTGGCGAAGATGACTGGTTCGAAGAGTATGAAAACAATATTGACCAGGCACTTCTTGAGGAAATTGCTACAGTTTCTCTGCATGTTAATGCAGCTATGTACAAGCGTTACAAGCTGTTTGCCCAACAGAAACAAACAACGAATCCGGTTATACTCGAAGCTATCCGTCTCGAACTTCAGAAAGTAGAGCGAACTCTTGACTTATGGAAACCTCGTCTTGCTGATATGCGTCGCAATGCTACATTGTATGTGCGTGCCAGTTCGTTTTGTAACAAGGAAGTGTTAGGCCCTAAATTCTTTAAAACTCAGCTTGAAACTCTTGATATAGACGAGTTTCTTACTTCTATCTGTGCTATTCGACACAAAGAAGTTGTAAATAAATTCTTCGCTAATTATAAAAAAGAGTTTCACCAATTTTCCGACAGTTATATTTATGAGTCTATCCTGAAGCTCGACCTCCGGGAACACTTTATTCTAACAGCCCGTTATTTGAAGCATTATAATAAGCGTGATGAACTACTTGTTGGTTATGATCCCGGACACTTCTCCAGTCTGGTTGTTGGCCAGGAGAAAGACTATGGTTCAGAACTCAGGATACTGAAGGAGTTCTTCTGTTACTATCCGGATGAACAGCCTGAGCTTGCCCGTCAGTTCTACGAGTTCTTTGGTCAGGATGCTGTCAATAAACATATCATTCTATATCCGGACCGTGCCGGCAACAAGAAGAAAGAGGACTTGGAAAAGATAACTACCGACTCCCGTATTCTCAAGCGAGAGTTGGAGTCTTACGGCTTTACTGTTGAGCTGATGAACGAAGGCCAGGCGACAGTTTACCACTGGCAACAGTTCAAGCTCTTGCTTCTTATCTTTGGCAATCGCAGTAACGCATTACCCCGCGTTCTTATCGACGAAAACGAGTGCAAAAATTTATGTAGTGCTATTATGTTATCTCCCCTTAAAAAAACGGATGGCCGTATTGAATTGGACAAAAATTCAGAAGTGAAAGTACCGCTTAAACTTCAAGCCGGGCTTACAACACAGATACCAAGTGCACTTATTTACTTACTTTTTGGACGTTACGGTGACCGTGTTCAAAGTGAATTATCATCAATCCCGATAGATTTACCGGATAATTTCTCTATAAATTAATTATTAATTCTATGAAAAGTTTGTCTTTATCCATAATAATAGCCCTGTTTGACATTGAGAAATATGCTAATCTATTGAAACCTAATCTAATTACGTTTCAAAAGTTTATTTCTTTTTTTTCGTCAGACTCCTATCTCCACGCCCCGCTGATAATTCGATGTGAGGTGCATCCCTCTTCTTTTTACAGGAAATATGAGGGAGTGCCTCTTCCGGTCCTTTTGGAGGTGTTCTCAAACAAGTATTTTCGAGCATGGAAACTACAATGACAGGACCGCATGCACTGCAATGGGCAAAAGAGATATCGAAGCTTCCTGATGGATGTTTTACTATTGCATTCTTTCCTTATTCAAGGCAAAAGGGAGAGGCTTCTGATAAGCTAACCATCCGGGAGGGGTGTAAGTTCCGGACTCAGTTGCCACATGAAAGGTTTAGTATCGATGGTGAGAACTTGTTCCTCTTCAGTGATGCTGGTGGAGAACCAAAGATGTGCTACAGGATCCTGATTCGATACATGGGTTTTCCACAGGATAATTTTAAACTTCATAAAATCGATTGGTTATGAGTGACGTGAAGATGCTGGGTGACTATGGTTGCTACATCGATGAAAGTAATGTGATATCGTTCCAGGTTGGGGATAATCCTCGTATAGGAATGGAAGATCCTGGTTTTTCAGTGGAAGACTACAATTCGTTCCCTGATTTACAATGGCAGACGATTAACGGTTATCAAGTGTGTAGTCGTGGACACAATAACATGAAGTGTGAAGAGGTAGCTGCAGATCTTAAAAAGAACCGGTTGTTACCTCGCTTAATTACTAAGCAGATGAATATGCTGTATGGAAAGGGACCAGCAGTGTATAAAACAGTGTTTGCTGATGGTAAATTTAAGCGCGAATGGGTTGAGTGTCCGGAAATCATGAATTGGCTGGATTGTTGGAAAGATCGTGGACTTGAAAGTGACTATAAAGAAGTCGCAAAAGCTCTTATTAAAGACTTCTATTATTTTCGTGACTACTTTGTGAAGTGGAGATTTTCGGTCGGTAGAAACTTTGGAGCACTGCCTGTTGCTGGTATTGAGACGATGGAGAACAGGCATTGTAGACTGGCCACAACAAAGAAAGATGCCGCTACTGATTTGGTATACTATCGTGACTTTCGTTTTATAGCTGTTGGGCGTTGGAATTATGGGATATCCAATTTTAAGATTTATCCGAAATTTAATTTGGCTGATGTAGATAACTATAAGTATGCAGCTATTTCGCATCACCGGGAAAAATCAGTAGATGAGTTTTATGGTGTTAATGAGACACACGAAGGTACCAAAGAATATATTAGAGGGTCTAATGCAACTGCACGATATATTAACTCCTTTTTGCGTAATAGCTTGGCCGCAAAGATACATATCATTATTCCTAATGCATGGATCAATGCAAAACGCACTCAAATTCAGAAGCTTTGTGATGAGAATAAAAAACGGAATAAAGATGGAGTGAAATTGTATGTGTTTAATGGAATCGATATAGGTACTGAATTTAAAGAGTCTACATTGATTAAATATATTCAATCTGAACTTCGTAAGATATCTCAATACCTTTCTGGAGCTGACAACCAAGGTAAAGCGTATGCAACGATTAGTTTTAAAAGTGGTGGTACTGAAGAAGAACGTTGGAAGATTGAAACAGTGGATTTGAAATACAAAGAGTATATTGAATCGCTTATTACTTATGATAAGCGTGCTGATGAAGTGTTATTATCGAGTGTTGGTCTCGACTCTTCTATTTCCAGTGTTGGGAAGGATGGTGTGATATCCAAGTCCGGATCGGATGCATATTATAATTATCTGATTTATTTGATGTCTCTCACTCCGGACGAAGAAATCTGTTGTGAACCTTTTAATTGGGCTATTCAAATAAACTTTCCTTTATTATATAAAAAAGGATATAGAATTGGTTTCTACCGGGAAATTCCAAGTCGCCAGGAAGAAGTTAAACCGAACGAACGATTAAATCAGCAAGAGTCATGATTATATTAGAAGAGTTATTTAAAAATTTGACAGAATTTCGCCAATATGCACCTTATTCTGAAACAAATATTGAATTTAAGGACCTCAATAGCTCAGCATCGTCTGCTCGAAAGCAGATATGTATTATTATTTCTAAAAAGGTTTATGATATAATCGTTAAGAGGGAAGGAGAGATACATGATGCTTTACTGACTGCAATGGCCAACTTAACGTTGGCAAAACAGTTAGTTTTTGACGTTGTCAAGCAGCGCAAATCCGACATTGACATATACAAGTATGAAATGGAAGCTATGCGCCGATCTTATATTGAGAACTATTTTAGCGGAATGGATACTTTGATTCAGTTACTTGATCAAGAAAAATTAGAAGATTGGAGTGGATCTCGCTATTGTAAACTGCTTTCTTCTCTTCAGATACAGACTGCAGAGGACTTTGATTTTCTTTATTCAATTGATCTTTCCTATCTCTTTTTCTTCCGGATTATTCCACTTCAGAAAGAAGTACTTGACGAAGTCATGACCGGCTACTTCGAGCGCGTAGGTGATAATCAAGAGATAAAAGGTTTGCTGTTACATGCACTTGCAAAGGCTACAGTTGCTCTTGCATTGCGTCGATTGGATATTCTTGAGTTCCCGGCAACAATACGTAATCTTTTTGATGATTCTAAAACTAACCGATCCGGAAAAGATGAACAGGAACGTATGCTTACGCTTGCCAGTCAGTTAACCGACGAAGTACAATCTTTATTGAGAAGTGTCGATCTCATTTTATCTAACAATGATTCAGGGATAGTGGATACAGAAACTTCTTTTAATTCTCCGGACGATATAATCGTAATGCTGCCATGAAAGATACTATTGAATTTACGCTCCATGGGGACACCTACTTCATCCCTAATTCATGGGATCTCCTTACTCCGTTTTTATTTTCCAGTCTTGTACAAGATTTTAATCGGATGGTCAAAGGTGAACTTTCTCCGGCCATGGTGAGAGTAAACTATGTATGTAATGTCATGGGCTGGAAACCAAAGAAGATCAAAGACGAAGACTCTTTTCAGAATCTGGCTTTTCTTGCAGAGCAAGTAACATTCCCATTTGTTATCTTATATCCGGATAATGATTTGGCCCTAAAAGATATGGATCCTGAAACCAGAAAGCTTTGCAAAAAAACTCCTCCTGAGCGACTAACCAGTCTCCCCATCGCACGATATCTCTCACGTTTGGACTATCAATTTACCTTGGATAGTTGCTTTTGCAAACAACTTGTACCGGAGGTGATTGTGAATGACGAAATTTATCCTGCATATTCCATTGATACAAGTTTTAATGTTTTGACCTGTTCATTAACTGCGTTGCAATATATAGAGGCTCGTGCTTTAATGGGAAAGTCTGTAGATATGCTTCCACTTCTGGCTGCTATCTTATATTACCCAGGTACGTATTCTTCCGCAGGTGCTCATCGGTTAGCTTCAGAGTTTGCCAGCTTGACAGAATATGAACTTCAGGCAATAGCTTTCAATTTTCAGGCTTTTAATAATTATCTGTTTTCTCAAACAGAGTTTCGGTTACTCACAGCATCGAAAGAAGGTAAGAATAGTACTATTAGTACCGGTGCTCTTGAATCTCTTTATAACTTGAGCAATGATGGACTTGGGGATATTACAGTCATCGAGCAGATGAATGTTATCAAGTACCTGACTATTCTCCGGAAGAAGATTATTGAAACTGTCCGTAGTATGAGTTCTATGAAAATGGAGAAAGTTGATATTGAGAAAGAAACAGGATTGCCTATTCACATCATTAACCAGATATTATGATACTTGATTTATTCTCTTATTTCGCAAAGTTCCCCTCTAAATCGGGGGTACTTTCCATATTTAATAATGGTAGTAGTACTTATGCTCAGTATTCTGAACTGCACAATGTAATAACGAACCTTCCGGAACCTTTAGTTCCTGCGATTCAATCATACGTTTTTGGGCAATCATTTGAATCAGTCAAAGCACGTATCGATAACTTAACAGGTACTTATCTTTTTATCGATTACGGTGAGTTTTCTTCCAAGAGCGATTACCGGAATTCTATCGAAGATTCTCAAAAGTTGGCGGCTACTGTTGCAATGAAGCTATCGGATACTTCCGATCTTGTTGAAGAAGCCATCGCTTCTGCCATCTGTCTGAATTTGCTGAATACCTTGCGTGCCCATCTTCTATATGACGCCGAATGTGGCAAAATCTCTTGGCTTAGCCGTTCAACTATAAAGAATCACGATATTATTCCTTTTGTAGCGAAAGAATTGAAGTCAATTGGATGGACTATGATTTTCGAGGCAAATGCTTCTGATCTGTTTAATGTAAAGGAACGAATGGCGTCTTTTTAAGTTTAAATTTGCGGTATGGCTGATATATAGAATTAGAAGCAAGTAACATTCATTTAATATTTCCAAGTTTAAATGTTAAATATCAGATTAATAACAAAAATATTATTGCCGGATTTTTATATCAATAATATTTTTGTTATTTTTGTATCGTCATTAAGACAAGAGCTCTTATGAATAATGACGAAGAGCTAAAGGCTCGGATAGAAGAATTAGAGCAAGACCTCATCTTCTATCTCCGCAAGTATCACGAATTGACCCCTCGGGGAAAATGGATGAAAGCGGTGTTGGACAAGGAGATTAAGTCGATTGAAGAAGAAATCAAACGGCTGAGTCAACTTCTCTGACAGAAGGGTTTCCGCTCCCAAAGGCCAAGGGAGCGGATTCCTTTTTCACTTACAGTAGAATCTTTAAACAGTAGCAGCGTATGGATAAGGTAAAGCGTTTTTTTGAATTGAAGGAACTTTGGAAAAAAAGTCCTGAAAATGAACGTACGGAGATTGATAGCCAGCTTACCGACCTGATGGAAAGTTTAGATGATGCGGAACAGGAAGCTTTGAACGCCGCGATATCCAATGATTTTAGCCGGATGAAAGAAGAGGTGAAAGATATTCGCCGTACAATTACCATTCGTAGGCAATTAGCCCCGGTGTTACCCTTTCTTTCTGTATCTTATTTGGCAAAGACATACTTTGGCAAAAGTACTTCGTGGTTTTATCAGCGGCTCAATGGGAATCTGGTAAACGGTAAGCCTGCCAGTTTCACTCTTGAAGAACTCAATACACTATCTGTTGCTCTTTCCGAGTTGGGCGACATTATGATAGATACTTCTCGGTCTATCGCGAGACCGTAAGTCTTGATGACAACTTGAGAAGGGTTCTGGAAACAGGACCCTTTTTTTATGCTGTTATTTGCGAATACAGACATTTTAATGTTAAATATGTGTTAATAATACAATGTAACTATTTGGTAATCAATTTATTATGCTATATTTGTGCTGTATTTATTAAATAATTAATTAAAACAATTAACATTATGGAAACAAAAATCTGTATTTTTAAAGAGAATCCGATCACTTTTGCATTGGATAAAAACAATGGAATGATGGTAAATGCTACTGAAATGGCAAAAGCTTTTGATCGGGATTTGTATCAGTTTACCAAAAGTGAGGATACTAAAAGATTTATTGAAGCATGTCAAAAACCTGCAAATGCAGGTTTATTAGGAATCGTTAACGAATCAGATTTGATCATTTCACGTCAAAAATCAGGTACTTATATGCATCGCGTTTTGGCTATTAAGTTTGCAGCTTGGTTAAATCCTGATTTTGAGATCTGGGTATACTCCACTATTGAACGAATCCTTTTCGGAAAGCATGCACAACGTGAAGAATCTTTAGAACGTTCCTTGAAGTTTCAAAATGAATCAAAGCAGTTGAAAGATAAAGCAGATAAAACAGGAGAGGATTTTACGCGTTACTTAGAACTGGAACGTCAGTTGAAATATGAGAAGTCATTTCGTAAATCACTGACTGCAGCAGCCGTTACCGAAATGCGTAGTCTCTTTGAAGAAGATGAAGAGTAATTAAAAGAAAACAGCCGTGAGAGTACAGACTCACGGCTGGATATTAGTTTCCATAAATTCAATATAAAAGTTTTGCGCTTTCAAATATTTTCTTCATATTTGAAGTGCCAATATACAACCATTTCATTAGCTCCTCATATCGTGTAATCCGTAAACAATCGGATTCCGGGTGGTTCCGGTTGGCACACGATATGAGGAGCTGTATTTATTCTGATGGATCAAAGCGATAAATTAGCAGATATTATTCTGCAGGCATTACATCATATTCCGGATTATTTATCTGTTCAAGACAATATTCTGAAACCTCTTAACATGGATATAACAGATAAGGAAATAATGCTGGTACGTAAGCGGCTTTCCATGCTTGACTTAATAGTGGAACAATATCCGGAATCACCTAAGTCATTAATAAAGATTACTCCCAAAGGATACCAAGCCATAGAATATTTTGGTACCTATGAAGCTTATAGTAAAGAACAGAAGAAAACGGCTTTGACCGAACGAAGAATACGATATTTAGAAGAAAAAAATATTGAGCTAAAGAATCTGAATATTATTGTAGGGGTGATTTCATTTATAATAGGCATCCTACTATCAAGCCCACTAAAAAGCATGTTGAGACAATGGTTAGAATCCGAATGATAGAATTCTTTAATAGTAAGAAGTCATTGGATAATTCATTGATCTCTTTTTCTAACTGGATTAATTTAGATTCATCTTTCATAACTTATTGATTTTGACACAAAAATACGAATAAAAACAATTAAAATTAAGTAACAATGAAAAAACTATTATTGTTATCGATGCTCCTCTTTAGCATCTGTACTTTTGCACAGAGTGAAAACACTCATCGTGTTTACTGTGAACTCCTTGGCACTGCTAAGTTCATGAGTACTAAAGTTACTGTATCCGTCGATTTCGGGCAAGACGAACGAGGTTGGAACGCTAAACTTGTCGACGAAAATGGTAAGTCTATTTCTTTTAATTCAATGGTAGATGCTATGAACTTTATGGGAAAACTTGGTTGGAAATTCGAGCAAGCATACACTGTTGGCTCTGGTGGTAACTTTGTCTATCATTGGCTTTTGAGTAAAGATATCTCTGAAGGAGAAAACATAAATGAAGGTATCACAACAAAATCAGACCTTAAAAAATAACCTTACTGTTTTGTCATATCAAATAAAATTCTCATATTTGCAGAGCTAAAAGTTACATCATCGTTAGTCGATGTCGCGGGCAACGAATAATGCTCAATACGAATTTGGGCTTTTTTTATGCCCATACATTGTTTTCCTAATATTGGGAAAACGATCTGAAATACATAACGATATGGCGGCTGTCTTTCCCAGCATTTATTACACGCTCCGGCGGACTAATGATGTGACTTTTAGCGAAGCGGGAAATGGCAGCCGTTCTTTTTTTCTGCCTAAAGCTAAACTCAATTATTGTCATGAAAACAACTTCATTAACCGCTCCTGCTACCAGTAGAAGCAAAAAAGTAATCTTTTCTTGGGCGAATGTTGCCCAATTGTTGAACTCACTCCCTCTAGGCATTTGCGAATGCAAAACGGCAGAAGATGCCAAAGGATATGTCAAAGCATTATCGTTACTCATTTCCGCTTTTATCCTTGCCGCCATCGAGAAAGGAGGTTCGTTATGACCGATTACGCCGCCCAACAAAAATTCGCCGCGCGTATCTCCCGTATAATGATCGATCGCATGCCGGCATTAGACATCGCACGTGCCAGTATCGTACAAGACCAGGAAAGAGGAATCCGCGAAGTCCCCCCCCTGCTGCGCGAAGCTACCGACGATGCCAAACGCGCCGTCGGCATGGGATCACTCCTGATATCCTGGCTCGACAACCGTCGGCCGGTAACCGGAGAACTCACTCATCTGTACAATGAATCCCGGCAGG
>OGPN01001883.1_pt1 | contig 12930 bp, 10 predicted proteins | sample 1552941 | NCBI WGS metagenome assembly OGPN01 (sample SAMEA2580220, study PRJEB22360) | human gut metagenome | biome: human gut; feature: human-associated habitat; material: faeces | place: Denmark | collected 2008/2010
AAAAAAATATGCCAGAACTTCAGACTCAGCCAAAGTTCCAGCATATTAGTATTATATATTATTATATTAATGTTTTCCCTTAAGAAGTGGTGATAATGGCTTATATATAAGCATTGATATTCCCACGTCAATAAGTCCCTTAACAATTGTAAAAGGAAGATTAAAGCATATCAGACACTGCATGATTGATTTCATAGATGGAATTATAGCCTGATACAGACTTAATATTACCACCTCTGGCATTGCCAGTTTATAATACACAGGATACACTATTAAATAATTCGAGAACACACTGAATACACCCATTGCCATGGCACCGCATAAACCGCCAAGCAATGCTCCTGTCTTAGACTTTTTCTTCTTATAAACAATTCCTGCTGTAAACACGAATACGGAACCGAGTATAAAGTTAGAAAGTTCTCCAACAAGCATACTCTGTGAAGCTGCCAGATGTACAACATTCTTAATGAGACATATTATAATGCCTGCCACTGGTCCGAGTGCATAAGCACCAAGTAACGCCGGAAGATCCGAAAAATCAAACTTGATAAATCCTGGCATAATAGGAATCGGTATCTCCAGATACATAAGAACTACTGCTACTGCTGAAAGCATACCCGTCACCGCTATCGTTCTCACATTACTCTTAGTATTAACATTACTCATTGCTTTTATTCTCCCTTATATTCTGTAATATTATTCTGCCTCCTTAAGGTGCATCTTTTTTGATGCATGCTCCATAGCTTCAACAAGAGTTCTCATATCACTAAGTATCTGTGTAGTTCTTTCTTCACCAAGTTCAGCAATAACATTACCATAATATTCTCTGTTATTGTCCTCTCTTTTTTTCAGGAAATTCCTTCCGGCATCAGTGAATACGAGATATGTACCATCTGTTCCTTTGCCATCATGTTTCCATAAAGCATAGCCCATGTCCTTAAGACTGCTTGCGATTGCCGATGTCTGTGGAATTGATATTCTCATAAATGAAGACAAATCCTTAAGATATGTCTTATCCTTGCCATCAATACAATCTTTCTCCATTACCTTGAGTGCAATATAATCTGCCAACTCAAGACCATTGTAAAAATTCTTTCTTCTCTCCTTATCCATCAAGAACCTCTGAAATATAAGTTCTGTAGATAATTCGAAGCTTTCAAAACTATTGTTCATGCCCCTATCTCCTCTCTGTTTTAAAATAATGATTCGATAGATTTATATTATCAGAAAAATCCTTATATGTCTGTATAACAATCATGAACAATTATTAAAAAGTTATAAACTCATTTTCTATTGTTTACAGCATTCCGCCCATCTGTAACCCACTTGTATAAGTTCAGATTTATCCGCATAAGAATAAATCTTATTCTTAGTACCTATTCTCAATGCATTTTCACAATCATGCTTATGAATCAGCATTAATCTGTTATTAAGTATGTAATCATAATCATCAGAAACATCGTCTGCCTTAACCGCAATATCAATAAAACGGCCTGTGTATTTTGATTCCCCTGTAGAATATATGTAGTCAAGCCCAGGCTGGACATTATACAGAAAAACGTTAAAGCATATTCCCTCTCCATTATCTTCTACAGAATATGCTTCCATAAGAACCCCTCTGCACATAAGCTCTTCCCTGTTAAATACAGGTGTCACTCTGTACATTACATGATTAGACGTTTCTTCCAGATATCTTGCAATCTTTACCACATATACATTCATATTGTCTGCCATATATGGACTTGCGGTTATATAATTTTTCTTATCTGTATCAGAACCGCCGAAACACCATGGAATAATCTGGGTTCTTACCTGACAGGCACCACCAATTTCCTCATATGTGGCATTATTCCATCCTGTCGGATGAATACTGTCAGAATCACCTTTCTTATCATCTTCTGCAGGCATAGAATCATAATTAATACATGCAATAGCCGATGTTCCTCTTTTAAGGCTGTCAAGCGGTCCATATTTCAGATAGCATTCATCTTTAATCTCTGAACCTGTAAAATACGGCTTATTATCATTAACATATACATAAGGATTATCACCCTTATATTCCGTAATATCATCATAGGAAAAATGAATACTTTTTGAATTAACATTATTGGCAGAAACATTAGCAAAAAGCTTATATCCGCCAAATATAATCAGCACTAGTAATATTATTCCTATTATTTTCTTTCTCATTTCGTATCGCCCTTCTTCATTCCTGGTATCTGTGCCAGAATAACCGCTGTAAATACCAGAATGCAACCCATTATCTCTCTCTTTTTTAATACCTCTCCAAGTATAATCCATCCTGCAAGCACTGCAAACACTGATTCAAGGCTCATAACAATAGACGCAACCGAAGGCTGTGCATATTTCTGTCCAACCATCTGAAGTGTATATGCTATACCGCCTGACAATACACCTGCATAAAGTATCGGAATAAGCGCAGCTTTAATTCCTGCAAATGTAACATTTTCCGTAAATATCATAGCAAATGTTGAAATAATTGCAATAACCATAAATTGTATACAGGACATTTTCATGCTGTCAGCACTTGAAAATTTATCAATAACCAGAATGTGTATTGTAAAGCATATTGCTCCCAGGAACACAAGGACATCTCCAAGATATATTCCTGATACACCACCAGACATACATAAAAGATACATTCCGGCAACGCATCCTGCAACAGAAACGCCGGTTATCCAGTGCATTTTCTTACCCATAAAAACCGAAACTACCGAAACCATAACAACATAAGTTGCTGTAATAAAGCCCGACCTTCCTGATGCCGCGACCCCTTGTGGATATACACTTATTCCATACTGCTGGAAAGTCATCGCTGCAAAGAGAACAATTCCGCATATTATGCCTGCACCCAGTGGCCATGTCTGCAAACAGCTTTCATTCTCTGTACTAATCACTTTCCCTGAATTATTTCTTTTATCCAATACATTTTTAATTATAATTACGACTGCCAGAAACAGTGCTCCGACTATAGACCTTGCAGCATTAAATGTAAATGTTCCCACTGCTCCTGCACCACTTGTCTGTGCAACAAATGCCGTTCCCCAGATAAATGCAGTAAGAAGCAGTATCAGGCTTCCCTTTATATTATTCATTGCTCTTACCCTTATTAATATATTTGATACCAATAAATGCACCTATAAGAATAACAAAACCTATAATAAGAGGAACAACAGGATTCTGTACAAATCCTGCAATAACATATGTCACACAAGAAATAACTGCAACTACAATTACATATGGAAGCTGTGTAGACACATGATTCATATGATTACACTGTGCTCCTGCCGAAGCCATAATTGTCGTGTCAGATATTGGTGAACAATGATCTCCACAGACAGCTCCAGCCATACATGCTGAGATTGATATAATCATCATTGTATGGTTCGTTCCTGAAAATGTATTTACAACAATAGGAATAAGAATTCCAAATGTTCCCCACGAAGTTCCTGTTGCAAAAGCAAGGAATACCGCAACCAGGAATATAACTGCAGGCAGAATACTTAACCAGCCACCCGATACTCCTTTTACAAGTCCGGCAACAAACTCCTTAGCGCCCAGACTGTCTGTCATTGCTTTGAGTGTCCATGCAAATGTAAGAATAAGGATTGCTGGTACCATTGCCTTGAATCCTTCCGGTATGCATGAGCATGATTCATTGAATGAAAGTACCCTTCTTACTGCATAGAACACAATTGTTATTATAAGTGCAAAGAAACTTCCAAGCATAAGTCCTACCGAAGCATCACTTCCTGAAAATGCATCAACAAAACCTACTCCATTGAAAAAATCTCCTGAATATAGCATTCCAATTATGCAGCAGACTATAAGTGTAATAATTGGAAACAGCAGATCTAACACTCTTCCGCGGCCCTTAATTACATCTTCTGTTGCGTTAGCATATGGTCTGTCAGGAGTTGTATACAAGTCTCCCTTAGCTGCATTTGCTTCATGAACTGCCATAGAGCCAAAATCAACATTTAATGCAACAATAAGAATCATTGCTGCTATAGTAAATAACGCATAATAATTGTAAGGAATAGCCTTAATAAATATTCCAAAACCGTCTTCGCCTTCAACAAAGCCCGTTACCGCTGCTGCCCATGAAGATATAGGTGCAATAATACAGATAGGTGCCGCTGTTGCATCAATAAGATATGCAAGCTTTGCCCTTGAAACATTATGCTTGTCTGTTACCGGACGCATAACACTTCCGACAGTAAGACAGTTAAAATAATCATCAATAAATATAAGAATTCCAAGAAGAACTGTAACAAGCTGTGCTCCAACTCTTGTCTTAATATGTCTTCCAGCCCATTCACCGAATGCTGCCGAACCGCCTGCCTTGTTCATCATACATACCATAATTCCAAGTACAACAAGGAATATAAGAATTCCTACATTATATGGGTCTGAAAGGACACCTACCAGACCATCTTCAAATATATGCAGAATTGATTTTTCCAAGCTGAATCCGCTTTGGAATATATTACCATAAAACAATCCTCCAATTACAATTCCAATAAAAAGTGAACTGTAAACCTCCTTAGTAATCAACGCTAATACGATAGCAACCAGTGGCGGTATAAGTGCCCAGATAGTTGCATACAGATTAGGTACATACTGAATAACTTCTTCCATCGTATCTCTCCTTTAATATACTTTCTACTTTTATTATGTTAATTGTGTATTCTGCTCTCACTACATGTAAAATATATAACCTGATAATCCTTTGCAATCTCGTCAAGAAGCTTCATAGCCCCCTTAATATTATTATCATCCATATTAACAAACGGATCATCAAATAAAAGAAACGGCTTTTCATCCTTATACATAGCCTCAACAAGTGCCATTCGCATGCATATTCCAACCAGATCCTGCTTTCCTGCGCTAAGATATCCAATATCCCTTGGCATATTCTGTTCCATGACAGTAAGCTTTGTATCTGCATCCATACTGAATGTATCTGGTTCATATCCTGCAAGAATTTTGAAATATTTTCTAAACCCTGCCATAACAGGTTCCATATATTTAGCAGTAAACGACTGTTTTGAATCTTCCATTATCTGTTTAGTTAATTTTAACAGTCTTTCCTTTTTTATCTCATTTTCTTGCACACTTTCAAGCTCATTAAGTTCTTGCCTGAAATTCTCACACTCTTCTGCCTGAATCTGAAGGTTTTCAAGCTGTCTGTTACACTGTGCTATCTGCTCTGAATAATTCTCAATTATAATATCAGTCTGCGACATATCAGCAGCAATATCTTCAAGTGAAATATTGTCATCTTCATCCTCGTCTGCTGCAAATAAACTTATATCTGTACCTGTCTCAAAATCATTCTTTGCTGAGACTGCATTTTCATACTCACTTTTAGCACGATAATATTCATCCAGCTTTTTGTCAAGTCTTCTGAGCATTTCTCCAACACTATCCTCGTCACTATAATCTTTCACATAAGACTTAAGGAACTGTGTAATCCCATCAATCTGCTTTTCATACTGTCTGCTATAAGCCTTCTGCTTTGAAAGTTCATTGTTAATTCTTATAAAATCAGCAGTATCTCTCTTTATTTTTTCTATTGCAAGTAAATAATTACTAATATCATCCATACAAATATAACTCTTTAAGAAATTCTGTATTCTGCCCTCAAGCAAGCTTATTTCTTCATGTATTCCAGAATCATCCTGCTGTGCTTCCCTCACTTTCAGCTCACGATAATTCTCTATATCATGACGTAACTTGGAAAGCTCCCATTCCATGTTGTCCATGTTATATGCAATTCCATATTTTTCGCAGAAACTCCTTACAATATCCTGCGTATCTGCAATACTCTTCCTGTCAGCTTCTAATTCAGACTCCATGGCTTTTTGTCTCTCTGCTGATTCCTCACTCATATTTCTAAATGTCTCATCATGTTGTTTTTTCTTTATAGAACCAATTCTTCCTGATAAACCACTTATAAATATACCCACAATTATGAGTGTTATTCCTACCGCCATTACTTTAAACGAAAGAATCCCACCAATAACCGCCAAGATAACTCCTGCGACAATTCCCGTAACACTGTTATTCTTATATTCTTTCGCCTTTTCAAGCTTTGCGTTTTCATTTTCTCTCACAATTTCTAATTTAATTTCCTTGCCTGCAAGAGAATTCTGTTTATTCCTGGCTGCTATCCATCTGTCATGAATTATTCCTATATCTTCGTCAGGAACACCCCCTGCAAAACGCCTTTTTAACTGATTCAGTTTTTTCTGCTCATCCTCTGACAGCCTGTTTTTTGAACACTGATTTCTAAGCTCATCAAGTCTGACAGCAAGCCCCTGATATTCATCAAGAACAGCATTATCAGGAACCCCATGCCCATATATTTTCTGAAGTTCTTCGAATCGCCTTTTATCTTTCTCATCGACACGAGCCAGTCTGCCACTTAACTTTCCGGCATCATCAAAAATTTCAATCTGCTCTATTATCTCATTTTTTTCAGGAATAATACCATTGAAATATTCTTTCAGATGTTCAAAAATATTCTTTTTATTGTTACATTCTTTTAACAATAACTGATACTTTTCCTTCATTGCCTGAACATCTTTTTTTGCACTTAAAACCTTCTGTTGTTCCTGCAGCTTTTCTTTACTGGCTTTGAGATTTTCTCTTTTTTCACACAATTCATCTCTTATCTTAGTCTGCTCATCAATAGTCTTATCTATTTCTGCATAATTATTAATCTGAGCTGTCAGCTGTGTGATTTTTGATTTCCTTTTTGCAATAGAACCTGTAACCCTTGTACTCGTTATATTGTTAAGTTCTGCCGTAAGTCTTGCCACCGCAGTCTCAAAATTGTTAATATCATCAGTATTGTCTGCCAGATTACCTATCTTGGCATTAATACTGTCAGTTGTCGTTGTAACACAGTCATTCTGTCCAATGAATACTGTTCTTTCAAAAGATTGAGCATCTATCTTAAACAATTCATCTCCTATATCAGAAGAAAAATCATTGCATTCCATATTTGTATCTTTTCTTACAAGCAGAAATTCATCATCTGCCTGTTTCTTTCCAAACACTCTTCTAAGTGAATAAACAACATCATTTACCTTAAATATAATTTCACCGCCATATACTCCTTTCTGCCATGGCATATAACGGTTTCTTTCCTTATCTGCAAGTCTCTTCTTACTTTCATTCTTAAAGCCATAAAACATTACCCGGATAAATGCAGCCAGTGTACTTTTGCCCCAGCCATTATCCTCACATATAGTATTACATTCACCAGAGAAATCATATGTAACATTATTCAGTTTTCCAAAATTCTCAATTGTACAACTGATAAGTCTCATCAGTCTATCTCCTCTCCCTGTAATGCCTGTAGTCCATATCTTATGATCTCAGCTTTATCCTGTTCACTAATATCATTTCTTGCCATAACATTTCTTATATATTCACCCTTAAGCGACATATCATGCTCATATGACATATAATCAATATTGTATATTGTATTGTCCTTTATCTTAAATGCATAGAATTTCTGCTCAAACTGCTTACCCAGGTAATCCGTGTTTTTTTCACATTCGACATCAAGAGCACCTGTAAGTTCAACTTTAACAAGACTCTCTTTCGTATATCCTGACATTTCAAGAAAACTTCTTACACGTTTTTCTATTTCAAACGTATTTTCACACCCTGTAACATCGACCTGTGCAACATAAATATTTCTTCTTGCAAATGGAACAAAATATGTATCAGAACTGCCAGATGTTTCATCAATATCAAGCACTACAAAGCCATGTTCTCCTGACTCATCAAAGCCCCTTCCCTCAAGACATCCTGGATAACAATACACTCCTCTGGCGTCCAGCCTGTCACTTGAATATTCATGTACATGTCCAAGTGCAAGATAATCAATTCCACGGTTTCTTAAATCCTTAAGGCTTATTATCTGTGCATTGTTCTTAGAAAGATGAGAAGCCTCCTGCCCATGCAGTACAACAATATTATAATTGCCTGCATTAAGAGAAAGGCTTCCATATATCTTACCCGCATTATCACTGTCAAGCTCCACGCCGGTAATAACAATATTCTTTGTAATACCACAATTATTAATTATACCAGCATTGTAACTTGTCCACTCTTTTCCAAACATACGAAGATTAGCAGGAATCTCATCCAGATATGATACAAAGCTTCCATTGTCATGATTACCCTGCAGATAATAAAATGTAACACCTGGATTATTAATTATTATATTATATACTTCCTTCTTTGCTCCAACTGATATGTTCCTTGTATCAAACAAATCCCCCGCAATTATAATAACCCCGATACGCTCCTTCACAGCATATCCAACCATATCCTTAAAAGATGCCAGCAGCTCATTTCTACGTTCTCTTGCCTTATCTTTATCAAGATTAGCCGTCATTGCTGAATCCAGATGAATATCTGCACAATGCAAAATCTTCATATCTTCTCAACCTCAACTGATATATACTAATTAATGTGTAGAATACACCCCTTCAACATGAACCATCTCCGTTGTTTCATTCTGGATATATATTCTGTACGAGCCACTCATAGTCAGCTCAAATATGTGTGAGTCATTGCCATTGGCAATAATATATCTTTTAGAACCATCAGGCTGTATAATTCCCGCTCTTACGCTATGAAATGGTTCCACCGAAAATACACTTAAAACTATCCTCTGTCCAGAAGATGCATGAAAGCTTGATGTTGACCTCCTTACCCCAGCATATACATCCCATGAGATTGTACCATTTGAAACGCATGGCATTATTTCATCAGGATTAACATCTTCTTCATACACCTCTGTAACCGCTGAATCTTCATAATCAGCAGCTTCATAATATTCTGGTTTAGATGCCTGTAACTCTCTTTCTTCATCAGCAGTTACCTCCGCAACCTTAACTGATGTTTCAGTTACCGATGTAGCTGCCCACGTCACCATAACAGAACTCATAATAACAAATAAAGTCAGTATAGCTGCTGCAACCGGCATTGGTCTTTTCTTGACATTATAACTCTTCATAACATGCTGCATTCTTTCTCTTAAACTGCTTTTATTCTCATACAGACTTGCAGACAGCATATCATAAAGATTATTGTTTCTCACAGCAATATTAAATATTATTTCATAATATTCATGCAGTCCATTCTCTGACATACATACAGAATAGTCACATGCATACTCAGCATATTTAATAAATCTTCTGCAAAAAATCCATACAATCGGATTAAAGAAATTAAGTATACTTGCCACAGCAAGAAGATATCTGAAACATATATCATTATGAACCACATGCATAAGTTCATGTGCAAATACAACTCTCATCTCTTTCTCAGAAAAATGTTCCGCATTAACAACAACACATGGTCTGCGTATTCCTGTCACATATGCAGTAGTTGTTCTGTATGACTGCCTTAATGTGATTTTATGTTTTCCAAGCCCCATCTGTTCTTTTATATCACAGAAAATCCTGTTCATCTCCTTATTACAGGCAAATGATTCTTTCCTTATTGATAAAATTCTTAGTCTCTTAAATACATAAATCATTATTGCAACAGCCAGACCTGTTATCCATACAATGGCAACAGCCCTTGTCACATTGATTATTAGCGGTGATATATCAAATGCATAGCCGTTCCACACGAACCTTAAACGGTCAATCATTCTTATCATGTAATACATTACCGGAATTATCCAGAACAATACAACAACTTTTCCAAGTCTGTATGACATATTAAGATATCCTGTCTTATCAAGTAAATATGAAGTTATAAGCCACGCAACAGTTAGCACACTACCCGTAAATGTAGTTATTACAATCATGTAAAACAAATCTGTCCATAGCATAATCTGCTGCGCTCCTAAGTTAAATATATTAATCCGACATATTAATAAATATATCACATTTTTATATAAAAACATAGAACTTCTTTGTATAAAATGGTATACTTAATTTATATTTATTGTTCGTATTAATCATATACACAGAAGGGAGTATTTATGCAATATAATGTCAAAAAATGGGGGATTCTCCCCGATGGTACAATGTGTCATATTATTCAGCTTTCATATAATGGCATATCGCTTTATGTTTCAGACTACGGTGCAACATTTCAGTCAATGTTCGTAACTGATTCATCCGGCACACAGCACGACATAATCCTTGGTTATGATACCCCGGAAGAATATTATTATGACCAGCAGAACTTCGGTGGAACAATGGGCCGATTCGCCAACAGAATTGCCGGGGCATGCATAACTCTTAACGGTAAAGACTGGCACCTTCCTGCCAACGAAGGTAATAATACTCTTCACAGCGGACACGGCTTCAACAAATGTATGTGGCAGTATGATGTTAATCCCGAGGCTCTCATCCTCACACTTAACAGCCCGCATCTGGAGAATGGATTTCCTGGTAATCTTAAAGTTACCCAGACAATTACTATTACTGACAGGAATTCAATACTTGTGCATTATGACGCAGTGTCAGATATGGATACGGTATGCAGCTTCACCAATCATAGTTACTTTAATTTTTCTGGGGTAAAGAATATCTGTAATTATATAGTATCTGTAGGAGCAGATTGCTACACCCCTGTAGACAGCAGCAATATCCCCACAGGTGACATTCTGCCTGTTGAAGGAACAATGTATGATTTCCGTAATCCAAGAAGAGTTGGAACAGATTATATTGATATCAATTACGTTCTCTCTGATGCATATGAATATGCCGCTAAAGTAACCGACCCAGAAGCAGGCATAAGCATGTCTGTAAAGACCAGTTTCCCAGGATTGCAGCTGTATAACGGTAATTATATAGGTAACTGTACCGGTAAATACAATATGCCATACAACGATCAGCATGGCATATGTTTTGAGCCTCAGTTTTTCCCTGACTCAATGCATCATAATAACTTTCCGTCCCCTGTTCTTAAAGCCGGAGAGCATCTTGACAGATATATAGAATACATTTTCTAAACAGAAACTGCATTACCAAAGCGCACGACGCAAAAAAGAACCGTCCCTGAAATCAGGACGGTTCTTTTTAATCTAAAAGCATATCTAACCTTTAACACCACCAAGTGTAACACCTCTTACAATGAACTTTGAAAGACAGATATATACTATAATTACTGGAACAATAGCAAATGCTATCATCATATATACCTGACCCATATCAAACTTCAGGAAATCTGCACTACGAAGCTGTGCTATTAACAAAGGAAGTGTTTTCTTACTTGCCTTGTTAATAAGGAGTGAAGGTATAAAATAATTATTCCATGATGATACGAAAGTAAATATCAACTGAACAGCCAGAGCTGGCTTCATAAGAGGCAGAACAATCTGGTTAAATATTCTAAACTCTCTTGCGCCATCAATTCTTGCCGCCTCTATAAGTTCCATTGGAAGCACACTGTCCATATACTGCTTAATGAAGAAGAATACTACAGGCGCTGCGATTGAAGGAACAATAAGAGGTATATATGAATTCAGAAGTTTCCAGTCTCCGATCAACTTAACAAATCCAAGTGCTGACACCTGTGTTGGCACCATCATTACAAGAAGAATGAATGTAAATGCAAACTTCTTTAATTTAAAGTCATATGCATGAATAGCAAATGCTGTGAGTGCTGAGAAATACACCGACAGAACTGCTGAGCATGCAGCAACAAACAAACTGTTAAACATACCCTTAATAACCGGAATATTCTCATTAGCCAGAACATTCTTCATATTTACCATAAATGACTTTCCCGGAAGAAATGAGAATCCCTTCTGGATATCAGGGTGTGATCTTGTTGTATTAATAATAAGTACATAGAACGAGAAAAGGCACAAGAATGTTATAAGAATAAGTACAATATAACATAACACTCTCTCCGTTGTAAGTATTATCCTGTCTTTCACTCCAGCATTAGTGCCTTTAATATCGGCACTTGCAGAGGCTTTACCTGAATTATTCATATTACTTCGCCTCCTTTGCTTTTTTCTTCTTAGCTTTTCTTATTCCCGCCGCTTCCATATCCTTTGTTATATAATTAAATACAACTATACTAAGTACTGCTGTTACAATAAACAGAATAACTGAAAGCGCACCTGCCATACCATAATTCTTACTATAAAGATGCTTATTAAGATACATAATAACCGTCATACTTGTTCTATCCGGATTACCATTACCATTAGTAAGTATCTGAGGAACATCGAACATCTGGATACCACCGATTAATGATGTGATAAGTGTGTATGCCAGAATAGGCTTAATAAGTGGAAGTGTAATCTTTCCAAATATCTGTCTTGAATTAGCACCATCAATTCTTGCTGCTTCAAAAAGGCAAGGATCAACACCCATAATTGCAGCCATAAGAATTATTGTTGTATTACCAAACCACATAAGGAAGTTCATAAGAGCAATCAGTCCTCTTGCTCCTGCTACCTCTGCAAGGAATCTATATGTAGGCAATCCCATACTGTTAAGCATGTTATTGATTGGTCCCTGATCTGCAAATATTGCGTAAAATAACATGGCAAATGCAGATGCCATAATCAAATTAGGCATATAGATTATAGTTTTGAAAAATCCTGTACATTTTAATCTTAATCTAAGATCTGTAAACCATGACGCCAGAAGCAATGATATAAGAATCTGTGGAATAAATCCCATCAGCCACATTATCATTGTATTCTTCAGATAGAGCAATGTATCACCGTTAAACAGTATGGCCTTGTAATTGTCAAATCCAACGAACTTAGGTCCGACCTGCATAAGCCCAACCATATAGTTCTCAAAAAAACTATTATAAAATGTAGATATCAGTGGTATTAATGAAAACACAATATATACTGCAAAGAACGGTATAAGAAATATGTATCCCCATTTTGCATAG
>OGPN01001888.1_pt1 | contig 12915 bp, 7 predicted proteins | sample 1552941 | NCBI WGS metagenome assembly OGPN01 (sample SAMEA2580220, study PRJEB22360) | human gut metagenome | biome: human gut; feature: human-associated habitat; material: faeces | place: Denmark | collected 2008/2010
TCAGCAGCCGAGCCATACATTTTGCCTGTCAACGAGTTTTATCGGACAGCAATAATAGTTTTATCAATCAATGTGCGCCAACACTCCACAAAGTTAATAATTTTTTTTGAAAAAAATTAAAAGCATCTGGCAGTCTTCAGTAAGACTACCAGATGCTCGAATGCGAACCGGGAATTGCTGCCGTCTCAGCCGCAGATACTCCTGTCGGGAATCCGGAGACAGGACTTTTCGGAATCGGAATCAGATTCAAATCCGGGCACAGTCCCCGCGTTTTTTATTCAGACGTTGTTTACTTTATAATTTCTTTAGCCGTTTTTGCTCCGCGACGGACAATATAAAGTCCTTTGACAGGCTTCTCAACTTTAACGCCTGCAAGGTTGAAATATTCCGCCTCGGCAGAATCCATTCCTATCTCGGCAACACCAGATGTATTCCCCTTGACGGTGAGTTTCATAGTGTTGGTGTCAAGTATAAGTACAGCATCTTCTACATCCACAGCAAATGCCATGTTATCCAATCTGTCTCCGGTTGTCACGTCGTAAGTATTGCCGGGAAGCATCTCGCTGTTGCGCGAAGTATACGCAGGATCCCAGCTTTTTGCTGACAATTTGAACGAGAGACCACCGCGTATGACCCCAGCCTTGTAGGTATAGATACCGTTTTCCTCACTCATAATGTAGCTGTCAAGGAACGCCCAGTCGTTAACATCTCCGGTGAAATAAATGTCATCCTTAGCGGGTGTAGGAACATCTCCCGATTCTGAAGTCAGGATAAACTTCATAGTGTTCGTATTGACCGTAAAGGTATATTTGCCGGCACCAAGATCCCAAGAATAATCATTTGAGTCGTCTCCTGTATAGAGCATGTCGTTCTCTCCGACAACCGGTTCCGCGCCTCTTTCAGCAGGGGTGTAACGGCAAGAATTGAAAGCCGTCCAGTCTCCTGACGAGTTCAACTCCTTTACAAAACCGAAACTGTTCTTTCCTTTGAAATCAACTGAAATCTCAAAAACGCCGTCTGAGATTTTTTTCATTTCCAAGCCTTTGGATGTGTCCCAGCCTCCGGCCGGCTCTCCTATGAGATACAGAGTCTGTGCAACTTCAGCCTTGACTACTAAAACTGCGGCGACAACAACGCCGATTGTCAGTAAACACTTTTTCATAACTATCAATTTATATTTATAAGCTGTTTAAATCATATCGTAAACCACTGTCGTGACGCTTTCAGGATCTAGCATGGGCTGCACCCCGGCATCAATATGCAGTTCCTTAAGATTTTTTGAGGCTGATGTAGTGAATGTCCTGACTTTTGCCGTTTCCCAACCAGGGACAGATACATTAAGTTTCACAGGCTTGGTCCCCATGTTGGTATATACAGCCACAAGACGTTTGCCATCCGGTGAAACATATGCCGAGCCAAAGAAATTGCGGCTTTCCCCCGTTTCAAGGGCAACCCTTTTGAAGCCCGGGCGTACGAAAAGGCTAAAGTTACCCAGTGCCCACAGATTTGCGGATGCATCGTAGCCACCTTCTCCGTCAAACACGCTGTCACCTTGCGGATTCAGATAGATCATGAGCCAACGGTTCCCGCTCTGCTCATAGGGAGTGTCCATTGCAACCCAATAGCACCATGATGTGACATTGGCAACGGTGAAGTCATTGTGAATTACTTTGGTCATATGAAGCGCACGATCCATATCCGAAGCCGAGGCATGACCGGGGAATTCATCGCGTGGTATGTCGTCACCGAGCATACACCATTCGCTCTGCCACACTTCAAGACCATATCGCGAAGCAGTGTCATAAACCTTTTTCCTTACACTCCTCTGCGTGTCCCATGCCGTATCTGTCCAATAGCTGTGGCAGCAATAGAGCGGAGCAACATGAGACAAATCCCCGATATACGAAGCGTCTCCCTTTTCCCAGAATCTTGCGGGAGCGCCACCTTGTGTCCATTTATCGCCATAGAAACATTCCCAGCTATCCCCTTCTCCAAGAAGGATCTTGGTGGAAAGTCCCTTTTCAGTGAGTGCCCGGTCAAGCTCTCGCGTTAGTTTTGCGACTTCCTCCGGCTGCCATGCAGAGCCCTCCTGATCCGTGCCGTTCCAACTTACGTTAGGCTCATTTACAGGAGAGATATGTGTCACGTCATACCCTTGCTTTACAAAATGGTCGGCCACAGTTGCCATGTAATCAGCGAATGCTCCATAGTAGCGTGGCATAAGGTTGGACTTAAGTCCGCGGTCGTTACGTGCCTGACCATTATATGTATACTGCACCAACGGGCTGTTGCTGAAAAGCACGAATTTTTCGGTGCCAAGCTCTTTTGCCCGCTCCATAAAATATTGTTGTCCCTCGCATTTGGTCCAGTCATATCCATTGCCTGAAAGAAAACTCTCCGCACGGCGATGAACTGTCTTGACACCTGATTTGTCTCCGATTTCGGCAGAACCGGCACCTTAATTGACACGCCACATCGAAAGGCCTATACCCTCAGGCTGTCCGTCTGTGATTTTCTGAGAAAAAAGGAGCGTGGCGATGCCTTCTCTCGAAGAAGTCCAGTCACGGCCTACCCAATTGCCCATCCAGCAGTCGCTGGCTCCTATACCCTGAATTGTCTGGAATGTAAGGGTGGGAGTGATGGTCACATTCTTAGTAACAGCGGAAACCGCTGGATCCGACACCGCCGGAGCATCACCGGGATCGTATGCATAATCGCTGCACGAAGAAAACGAAATCGCGATTAACAGAAATGCCAACATATGATTGTTCATATTTTAAATAGCTTCTTAATTAATTTATTATCAAATACACTCGAATTAGTGCCATCCGGGATTCTGCTGAATACGGCCTTCCGACATTGTCACTTCATAAAGGGGTATCGGAAACACGAGGTCTCGGTCTTCCTGGAATGTCGCACCCTTGTTCGAAGCCTCGTTCTGGTTGGCAAGTTCAATGGGATCAGCCATAGAGCCGGTGTTCCACATCACGAATGAACCGGACGGGCCCATGAGATTGCAAACCATTTTCTTTCCATTGGAATCAGTCCATCTGCGGATATCGTAAAGGCGCTGAGCCTCTGTTGCCAGTTCAAGGCGGCGTTCGAGACGGATAGCGTCGCGAAGTTCCGTTCCGCTTGATTCAACCTTTCCAAGACCTACCCTTTTACGCACTTCATACAAAGCTTCGCGAGCAGCTGCATCATTGCCTGTTTCATTACATGCTTCCGCATAGAGGAGCAATATGTCAGCATAGCGCAACAAAATATAATTCAAGGGCGACATGCTCTCCTGACCGAACTTGGCAGGACGCTTTGCAAATGGCAGATAATGCTTACGGCTCAAACGTTGCGACTTATTACTTGAGGCATCGATATGATACGACCCGTCATGATTGCGGTCTCCCTGTTTGGCTACAAGCTCCGCAAGGTTTGGCTCACCGGCTATTGACTTGTCTCCGTTCTTGATGATTGTCCATCTAAGGCGTTCAGTATCGCCTGCTGCCTTGTAAGCCGCCTCGAGGTTAGCGGTAGGAACACCCCACCCCCATCCATCAAGGTCACCGCTATTGCGGTTACCGCTGATCATGGGTATATTTCCTCCGAGAGCATATGTTTCATCATAAATATTCTGAACCTCAAAAAGCGACTCCTGATTATTTTTATAGTCAACATTCCATACCTGACCGAAATCGGGCATCAATGCATATTGATTGGATGATATAATCTCTTTAAGAGTATTGACGGCATCGGGAAATTCTGAATTATAAACCTGTACTTTACCCAGGAAACCGAGTGCCGCACCTTTTGTTGCGCGTCCGGCATCGCTGGCGGACAGGGAAACCCGGTTAGGAAGATCCGCCGCTGCTTCACTGAAATCACGTTCAATGAAAGCATAACACTCCTCAAGGCTTGAACGGGTTAACCCTTCAACTTCATGCGGCATCACGAAACTTGTGACGAGCGGCACTCCACCAAAATTTTTCACCAGGTCGAAATAAAAATATCCCCTGAGGAATTTTGCCTCGGCTATCAATCGCTTCTTGAGGTTTGCATCCATATCTACGTTGGGAATGCGGTCAAGAGCTATATTGCAACGGAGTATGCCTTTATACCTATATTGCCAAAAATCAGAAATACTGCCGTTCGACTGACCGACACCCTGATAATGCGCCAACGAGATGTATTCCTCCTGAGGCTGAGATGTATTACCCATCCAGTAATCGTCTGTGCACATGTCTGACAGCACCCACATGCGCTCGATTTTCCACCATGTATATTCCGTGATGGAGCCGTAACACCCCATTATGAATGCCTCTGCTTCATCTGCGTTCTGAAAATATGTGTCAAGGTTCTCCTGTCCCCGGACATTCTCTTCAAGGAAATCGTTGCATCCGCCAAACATCATGCCGATGACGGTCATAGCAATAATATATAGCTTCTTCATTTTCATGTTAATCAAAATTTAAAGTCAAGTCCGAAAAGAAATGTCCTCGGATTGGGATATGAAGCCCAGTCAATACCTGTGGATATGGCATCGCCGTCGTTTTGAGGACGTTCCGGATCCATGCCGGAATATTTAGTGATTGTGAAAAGGTTTTGCGCCGATACGTAAACCCGAAGATTCATCCCCTTCATAAGACGCTCCGGAATTGTATATCCAAGCTGCATCATCTTGCATCGGAAATAAGAGCCGTCCTCTACATAGAAACTTGAGACTCTGTTATAGTTCTGATTGAGATCGTTCACAGAAAGGCGTGGAATGTTGTTGGAGGTTCCCTCTCCATGCCAAGCCTCGGAAAGGACACCCTTGGGAAAGTTTTCCCCGCTGGCACCGGCGTATCTCTGACGTGTCGTATTGAAGACATCGTTACCGAATGTGCCATAGAAATTGGTCGAGAAATCAAAGCCCAGCCATCCGAGGGTCAATGACACTCCCATCATCAGCTTGGGATATCCGCGACCTATGAATGTCTTATCGCCATCGTCAATTTTTCCGTTGTTATTCAAATCTTTGAAACGGATGTCGCCGGGAACTGCATTCGGTTGGATAAGGTTGCCATGTTCATCGGTATGGGCATATATATCGGTCCAGTTCTGAAAAAGACCGTCGGCTACGAAACCATAAAACCTGCTGATTTCACCTCCATCTTCATTCCTTACAATCTTGTCCATATAGAAATCAGAAGAAAGAATCGGACCGTCACCGCTCAGTTTTACAGCTTTGTTCTTTACACTTGAAAGGTTCACTCCGGCTGAATAATTGAACTCACCGGCCTTGTCATGCCAGTTGACCGACAGCTCCCATCCCGTGGCCTGCATCTTGCCTATATTCATGGTTATCGCCCCATTCCAATTGGGGTAACCTAATGCAAGAACATTCTCCTTCGCATAGAGCATATCATGAGATTTCTTCCTGAAGAAATCGAATGTCACGTCAAGACGGCTTCGAAGGAAACTCATATCGAGACCAATATCATAATCCTCCACGGTCTCCCATTTAAGTTTATTGTTGCCCACTGACGAGATGGTTGTTCCCGGCACCCTTGTGCCACCGATAACCACATCCTGATTGTCGAGCAACGTAAGATATGCGGAAGAATTTATATTCTGATTACCTACCCGTCCCCATCCCAGACGCAATTTAAGGTTGTTTACCACTGTCTGGTCGCGCATGAATGGCTCGCCGGTGACGCGCCATGCTGCACTGACAGAAGGGAACGTAGCGTATTTGTTACCTTTGGCAAATTTGGAACTGCCGTCCACACGCACCGATGCCGTTACATAATATCTGCCATCGAAATTATACATTATTCGTCCAAGATATGACACAAGAGAATTATATGATGTGTTGCCATCCGAGTTCTGATTAAGAGTTCCGGCATGAACCTCATTAAGCAACGGAGAGTTGCCGGGGATTGCCTCGCGTGAGCCATAGACCCAATAATCGGCGAAACGCTCCATAGTGAATCCTACCATAGCCGTGAGGTTATGAACAGACTTAAAGCTCTTGTTGTAAGTCAATGTATTAGTCCAGTTCCAGTCAACATTCTGGCTCATGCGTCGGCTCGCCTTGTTTGTGACGCTCTGTTCCTGTGAATCTATATAGAATTTCGGAGTGAAGCCATCCGAACTGCGGAAACGTGCACTGAGACCAAACTGGCTGCGGAACACGAGACCGTCAAGCGGCGTCACCTGAATATAGGGTGTAAAAAACATACCGTATTCACGGGAATGAGCATTGCTTCGGGCCACGCTGCCTGCAGGATTATGCACCGAATTGTTATAACTCCTCTGGTAATTGTCAAGATGATTCTGGGACCACTCGCATTCGGGACGGAACACAGGTGTGGTGGGGTCCATAGCCAGAATCGAGCCGAACAGACCCGGAGTGTCATCCCAACTTTCAGTGCGCGGAGCCATGTCAAGGCCGGCCTTTACATATTTATTGAATGTATATTCCGTATTAAGACGCAGGTTCAGTTTGTCCCAGTATCCATATTCATATTGAGAGGCGTTGCGGAAATAACCGACACTGATATTATAAAGGATTTTATCTGTGCCTCCGGCTACCGACAACTGATAATTCTGCACCATGGCAGTCTTGCGGATAAGCGTATCCCACCAATCCGTCCCGTCTGCATCAGTATAGCCAGACATAGGGCTGTTCCACATCGGTGTTCTCCCGTCATTCGTATACCGAGCCTTATAAGCAGCTTCGTATTCAGCGGCACCGGCTATGTCCGGCTTTCTGATATTTTGAAATCCCACAGAAGCATTGAAGCTAAATTTGGCTTTCCCCTCCTTCCCCTTTTTTGTGGTGACAAGGATAACGCCGTTTGAACCGCGAGTTCCATAGATGGCACTTGCCGAAGCATCTTTCAGTACTTCCATCGATTCAATATCACCCGTGTTGAGAAAATTGATATCTGAACCGATTGGAATCCCGTCCACCACATATAGGGGAGAAGAACCGTTGACAGTGGTAATGCCTCGGATAATAACCTTCGGAGAAGTACCCGGGCCTCCACCGGAAGAAATCTGGACGCCATTCACCTTTCCCTGCAGCGCATCCATAGCGTTACCGGTGGTGACTTCCGTTATCCTGTCTCCTTTTACTGTGGATATTGAACTGGTCAGGTCACTCTTTTTAACAACACCATAACCGACCACAACCACCTCATCGAGTACTGCGGTGTTTTCCTTCAGGACAACATTTATTTCCGTCCTTCCGGCAATCTTGATTTTCAGGGTTTCATAACCGACATAAGACACTGTCAGTTCCCCTTTGGGATCAGCCTTGATTGAGTAATTCCCATCCATATCGGTTCCTGTGCCATTAGAACCTTTGGCCATAACGGTGACACCGATCAGTGGTTCTCCGGATTCATCTGTCACAATTCCCTTTATATTGATTTGCGCCGATGCAAATAAACTCATCGCGCAGAAACACAATGCTAATATATATCTTGCCATAAAATTTGTTTAGAAAATTGGATGTTTTTATTATCGTCTGTATGGCTAATCATTGCTAAGAGACATCTCCTGTGAGGTCTACGGTTACTTCTTGCGTAACCGTTTTCCCTGCAACGTCTGTAACCCCGACATTGATCCTGAATAAGTCGCCAGTCTCCTTGGGAGACAGGTCTATCCTGTAATCAAGGTCATAGGAATTCAACGCTTTTCCGTAAATCTTAATAATATCGATGGTTTTGTCAAGATAAAGCGACGGACATTCAATCTTTATCATCCTGATGCCGTCGGCATCTTCGATATGTCCCTTCAGATAAATAGAACTTCCGGGGCTGCCTACAAGATGCTTTGATTCCATGGTCAGCACCGGAGGATTTCCATCGGTCACGGGCCATTCTTCAGAATCGTCCTTACATCCTGAAAAGGCAACCATCATCAAAAGCATTGCAGCTGTCATTAAAATTTGCCTTGTTTTCATGTGTTAAGTTGTTTATGAACTGCGGAATTCCTTCCACACCTTTTAGATTTAAGATTTTATGCAAAATTACCTTATTTAGGACTTTACGGAAGATGTTTTTTCGTCATTATTGAACGGCAATCGTTCAATAGCAGCCCATGACCGGGAAAATCCGACCATATTACCCTTTATTTTATTAAATTTGCGGATATGAGAATCCTTAGCTATATATCAGCAGCCTTTATTATATTGCATGCTGCCACCATGCAGGGCGAAAACAATCTTCTCCATCTCGGAAGAGACTGCGGACTGTCAAATAATTATATCATGAGCATAGCTCAGGACCACAACGGCTTCGTATGGGTTTCTACTGAATCCGGACTCAACAGATTTGACGGCACAAGGTTCACGCCCATAAAGAGCGAAGAGGGATCGCTTGCCGCTGATGAATTAAACAGGATTGCCTTTGACCCGGAAAGCAACACGCTGTATATATGCACTCAACGCAACGGGCTTGATGCCCTTGATTGCGACTCTTATATTTTCACTCATTACAATGACAGTTCGCATCGAGGCAACCTTGCAAGCAACGGAATTACCGACATCGCCCCTGCATCAAACGGCATTGTGTGGGTGGCAACCTATACGTCTGGACTCGACAGGCTCGATACAAAGAATGGGAAGTCCACACATTTCAATTCCCAGACTGTCAAAGGATGGTGCGACAATAAGCTTTGGACTGTAAAACTGTCTTCAGATGGCAAGAAAATATATCTGGGACACGTGGACGGAGGATTCTCAATATTCATTCCCGGTGAAAAACGGTTTAAAAATTACAAGCACACCCCCACCGACCCCACTTCCCTGCCGGGCAACAATGTAAGGGACATTTTAGTCGATCCGATAGGCAATGTATGGATCGGCACCGACAAGGGACTGGCTTTGTTCAATCCCGAAAAAGGGAACTTCACGGTGTTCCGACACAACCCTTCTGAGCCGGGGTCTCTTGTTTCAGACGTGATACACCATCTGAGCAGGACTTCCGACGGGCGACTGTGGATATCCACTGAAAACGGAGGATTAAGCGTCTTGAACATCAACGACACATTTCTGCAATCTCCCGCCGACATAAAATTCACCAACTACACGACCGGTACTCCCGAAACATTCAGACTCTCTAACAAGACTATAAAATGCACCTTTGAAGACCATTACGGGAATATATGGATCGGCACTGCCGGAGACGGTCTGGACATTATATCATACAGACCGTCGCCTATCAGACGCCGCCACTCCTCATCTTTACACAACCGGCTGTCGGACAATTCAGTGATGTCGATGGGAATTTATGGCGACTCTTTATTCGTGGGCACCGACTCCAAGGGTTTAGACATATTCGTCAATGGCAATTACGCCGAAAATGTCAACTCAGACAATTCCCCTCTCGGAGACAATGCCGTGTTGTCACTGGCAAAATCGAAGAAAGGGGAAATATGGATGGGTACCTACGGCGGCAATGTGGTGGTACGGAAGAAAAACGGAGCATTCCTCAAAATAGAGATACCCGGCTCTATCGATGTCAGGGACTTCGCGGAGACTGCAGACGGATTCATGATTGTAGCCACGGGACGCGGTCCAGCCGTTGTAAGCGGCACCGGCGAAATCAAGACCTTATGGAACAATGATGGCCACAACACCGATGAATGGTTGCGCACATTGCTTGTCAGGAATAACGGCGAAATATGGATCGGCTCTTTCGGAAGCGGAATCGCGATATACGATAGCCATTTCAGACTCAAAAGGCGGCTTAATGTCAACAACCATCTATATTCAAACACCATAAACCATCTGGTCGAATACAATGGCGATGTGTGGGCGGCAACAGGGAAAGGGCTTGTCAGATTGGACCGCCAAGGGAACGTCACACGCATTTTCACACGTGAAGACGGTCTTTCTGACAATGTGGTGATGTCACTGACAGTTGATACCTCCAAAAGGCTCTGGATAGCCACGGGCAATGGGCTATGCGTAATCGATTCTTCCGGAAAAATCAATAGCTATCACACCGGTTATGGCTTATCCAGAGCTGATTTCTACGGAGCCAGTGCCGCTACTGACAGTGACGGCAATATATATTTCGGTTCTCATAACGGTCTGTATTCATTCAACCCAGACATACTTTCAATGAAAGTATCCATCCCGTCTCCGCATATAACGGGCATAAGCATTTACGGGAACAAAAGAGGCAGCGTTGATCATGAATATTACACAATGCCCTCTGACCTCACTCTCAAGCACTCGCAGAATACTATGCTTGTAAGGTTCGGGCTTACCGATGCGGCCGTGGCCCAGTCCGTCGAATGGAGCTACCGGCTGGAGGGATTGAACGACAGATGGATACCGACGGCAGCCGAGCCTGGCATCCTGTTGAGCAATCTTCCCGCCGGAAGCTACAGATTGATCATCAAGGCATTTATCCCCAATCAGAAAGAAGAGTCCACAATTGAAATGCCATTCCGCGTGAACCCGCCTTTCTGGGCTTCCATCTGGGCATACATGTTATATGCAATAGTACTCGCCACCATAATAATCCTCGGGATGAGATTTTACCGCAAACGCCTTGAACTTGAATATTTCCTGAGCCTCGAAAAGGACAAACGAAGCAGGGAACATGAAATGGTGGCGGAACGAATGAGGTTTTTCACCAATATAACCCATGAACTCAGGACACCACTCACACTGATCATAGGACCCATCGACGATCTTACAAACGACCCTTCGCTGCCTACACCCCAGCGCCGCAAAATGAGCATAATCTATAATTCAGCGACACGCCTCCTCGACCTGATCAATACCATCCTTGAATTCCGCAAAACCGAAACCGGCAACAGGGAACTCGCTGTCGAATATGCCGACATTTCAAGCCTTGTGGCAGACATAGGCATGCGATATGATGTCCTGAACACAAATCCACTTTTACACATCAACATTGACATAGCCCCGGGAGACTATAAATTATGGTTCGACAAGGAAACCATGAATATCATTATAGACAACCTTATGTCGAACGCTTGCAAATACACCACAGAAGGCTCAGTAACCATCAAACTCTCGAAAAGCTCAGAGGGCGACGTGCCTTTCACGGAAATAAGCGTGCGCGACACCGGACTCGGTATCAGCCAGGAGTCGTTGCCGCATATATTCGACAGATATTACCGCGACAGCAAATCTTCCAACCGTCTTGGAACCGGAATAGGGCTTGCATTGGTATACAACCTTTAAAACTACATGAAGGCGAAATTTTCGTTGAAAGCGTTCAGGGGGAAGGGTCTGTATTCACAGTCAGGCTTCAGTCGCTGAACACATATCCACATGCCAATAAGCAAGAGACCGGATTGAATACTATTAACGAGGCACAGGACATACATGACAGTCCGACAGAAGAACGGGGAGAAAAGCCACGTGTGCTAATAGTCGATGACAACATCGATATACTCAACTATATATCAGAATGCCTTGGAAACGAATATTCCGTTTCCACAGCTACCGACGGAAACAAAGGGCTGCAAAAGGCATTGTCAATAATACCAGACATTATAATAACCGACCTGATGATGCCCAATATGGACGGCATAACATTCATAAAATGTCTTAAGAATCACACTGAGACAAGTTTTATACCCGTGCTTATCATAACTGCAAAAGTGTCGGAAGACGCAAGAACGGAAGCTTACGACTGCGGAGCAGATTCCTTTATAACCAAACCTTTCTCTTCTAAACTATTGCGGTCGAGGCTCAGGAATATCATACAGCAACGTCAGCTCTCGGCAAGATATGCTCTTGAAGAGAAGTTCGGGCATAAAAATGATAAGCCGGATTCTACCTACAGCCCTATGACCGATGCCATGACACAGGCTGACCGGGAATTTATTGAACGCATCAGCAATCTCATCAACAACAACATCGGAAACGGGAAGCTCGATGTAAAGAATATAGCGGATGCCATGGCAATGTCTCATTCCACACTGTATCGTAAAATCAAAACAATCACAGGATTGTCCATTGCCGCACTTATCCGGAAATGTCGCGCCCATAAAGCTGCGGAACTGCTTAAGTCAGGGAAATATACGGTTTCTGAAGTAGCTATGATAGTAGGTCTTGAAAATATCGGGAACTTCCGGCAATGCTTACGAGAAGAATTCAATATCAACCCCTCGGATTTCATACGCAAAGTCTCACAAGGAAACAAACAATGAACATAATCGTTTATCTGACAAAACCATCAACAGCCATACATGGTTTTTGACATTCGTCCATAACGTCCTCCACATAATATGTTGAGCAAGCGTGGTGTCAGATACCGCAAAGCAATGAATGCGATCGATGATACAGCTACATTGGTAATAAATGCCATAAAGAAACATCCGATGCCAGACATAATCCCGGATTCACTACAATCTTTATGGAATCAAGTTGAAATTCCTTAACAGGTTTGCCAATAGATACAATTTTGAAGCCATCGGGCAATTCTGCAAGAACAGCTGAAGAGAAGCAAATTAAGAATATGAGAGTGGAAATAAAGCGATTCATAAGCGGTTGATTTTATTGCAGACTTGCTGAACGTGGTCGAGGCCGTAGAGCAACGAATGGCTGTCTATGCCCAACCACATAAAGAGAGTGTGTAGTTTTTGATATGCGTTGAGGATATATGATGTGCCGATTATGGGTTGCCGCAGGGCAAAGCATATCGGTTCATGGTGAGCGATGCGGTTGCGCAGTATGTTAATGCCGTCAAGTTCGTTGAACTTTAATTTCACCTTTCTTCGTAATCTTTTTGAGCCGGGATTTGTTTTAATCAACAAAACACTACCTTTGCAGTGTTGAATCCCGGTAGCCCCTGAGCAATCAAGCTATCGGGTTTTGTTTTTATATTGAGTTGTATAATGCTCCCCCAAAAACGGACCGGTTTGGAGCGCAAGATAGTAACC
>OGPN01001893.1_pt1 | contig 12908 bp, 7 predicted proteins | sample 1552941 | NCBI WGS metagenome assembly OGPN01 (sample SAMEA2580220, study PRJEB22360) | human gut metagenome | biome: human gut; feature: human-associated habitat; material: faeces | place: Denmark | collected 2008/2010
TATTACCAAAGAGGATAAAGGCACCTCTAATAAGAAAATAACCGGTTATGATACTGAATTTACCGTTGACGGGGTAATGGAAATAAATGAGGCGGAAGAGAAAACAAAACGGCTCGACCGCAACGATGTGATCGATTTGGTTATGGCCGGTGATCCGATTGAATTTGTGTATGGGAATCCGGCGCCGGGTAATACCGCTTACAAAGGGAAGATGGTGATAACCGGTTATTCGGAAAGTACCGATGCGGAAGGTGAGGCCACCTATTCCCTGAATTGCTCCGGAATCACAAAGCTGACCAAAGAAGAAATTACAGGGGTGTAAAGCTATGAAAGATTTTTTGAAAATAGGTGATTCAGAATATCGGGTTGAGGCAAACTGGAATGCTATAGCCGGTTTTTGCCGGAAAAAGGGAGTTTCTGATTTGTCTCAGCTTGATGTCTTGGTACATATCGCTATAGACGATATCTTACCTCTGATGCATTGTTGTATAAAAGAAGGCGAGCGGTTGGAAAAACGTAATTTCCCGATGTCGGAATCTGAATTGGGAAGTGTTGTCAATACAGCAGTAATGGGGCAATTTATGAGAATTTATGCAAGGCAGAGCCAGATGGAGGCGGATGGAGGGAGTGGAAAAAAAAAGTAAATGAAATAGTTTCCCTGGATTATTTTCTGGGTATTGCCTTGGGGGAATTGGATATGCAGGTGATGGAGTTTTGGGAAATGCGCCTTAAGGATTTTTTTCTGAAACTTCACTACTACAATGAGAAGAAACAGCGGGAATTGGAAGTATATGCCAATCTGCTCAGAATGCAGACAGTTTCCCTGATTAATGTTCAGTTAGATAAAAAATCAAGGATTACGGATCCTAAAAAATTTTGGTTATTTCCCTGGGAGATTGAAAGTGTTCAGGAAAGTGGTGTACAGGATATCGGGAATGTAATAAAATTAAGCAAATTGCTATGAGTGTTATTTCTAAGTTAAAGGTCTGGATTGGTTCCGATACCTCTGATTTGCAGAAAGGACTTAAAAAAAGTAAAAAGGAAGTTTCTGCTTTCGGGACGGGAATAAAAAAGCTGAAGGGGATGATAGCCGGGGCTTTTGCTGTAAGTAGCATTGTGTCATTTGCTAAAGAGTGCCTGGGTTTAAATAAAGTTCAGGCAGAGGCAGAGAAAAAGTTAGGAGCGGTAATCAAGGCAACGGGGGCAGCTGCAGGCTTAACAGCCGATGAAATGAAAAAATATGCGTCGCAATTGCAGGATGTGACCAAATACGGCGATGAAGTGACTATAGATGCTATGGCCATTATGTCGACCTTTAAATCGATCAAGGGGGATGTATTTAAAGAGGCTATTGCTTCAGCTCAGGATATGGCGACGGTCTTGAATACCGATTTGAATGCAGCAGTCATGCAGATCGGTAAGGCTTTGGAATCGCCGGAAATTGGTCTGACAGCTTTGCGTCGTTCGGGTGTTTCTTTTTCCCAGGAACAGGTAAAACAAATCAAGCAACTGGTTGCCGAAGGGAAAAAGCAGGAAGCGCAGCTGATTATGTTAAAAGAACTCCAGAATGAATTTGGCGGAGCAGCCAAAGCTGCGGCTGGAGATGCCTATGGAGCTGCAACACAATTAAGTAATGCCTGGGGTGACTTGAAAGAGGTTATCGGTGCTGCTGTTACTCCTAGTGTGGAAAGTATAAATTCTCTTACAAATGCAACAAAAGAGGTTACTAATGTACTGAATGACGAGTCGATACCGGCATGGCGTAAGTGGCTGGGAATGATAATTCCTCCAACAGCATACGCTAATAAATGGCTGGCCGAACAGAATAGAATGATACGTGAGAATAATGAGGAAGTTATAAGGAGTTTAAAGCTTTCGGAATTGTCTTTGAATGATTTATTGGGAATACAGAATGTATATAAGACTTTAAATAAGGAGCGTGGTGATAATCGCTATCAGCAGACTCTTAAAGCAATTGCAGATGAGATAGATAAAAGAGCTTCAGGGATTGAAGCAGAGACAGAAGCACAAAGGAAAGCCCGTGAGGCAGCAGAAGAAAAAATAAATCTAGAAAAAAAGAAAAAGCAGGCGATTCAGGATACGATAGACATGGAGGAAAAAACTTCCGGAGCTATCGGAGAAAAAATAAAGGCTTTACAAAATCTGAAATCTGCAACCGATATAACCGATCAGGCAAGTCTGGATTATTATAACAAAGAGATAGCCCGTCTGAATTTACTTGTACAGAAAACGGACGAACTCAGCCGGAAACGGGTGCTCGATGCACAGAAAAAGATGGAAGGTGGCCCGATCAGCCAACCTGCTGTATTGTACGGGTTAGATGATGCTTTATTCGATATAAATGGTGAATTGCCGGTATTCGATGATCTGGCGCAATTGCCGGATAAATTAGAGCCTGTGCGGACCAAACTGCAGGAAATACAAAAAGACTGCATAGATGTGAGTGACGTTGTCAATGCAGCTTTTTCTGATTTGGCGGTTGGGTTCGGCGAGAATATCGGGGAGCTTATAGCGGGATCCGGAGATTTGCAGGGTTTCGCCACCCTTGTTGCGGGAACTTTTGCCGACATGGCCATAAATGTGGGAAAGACTGCGATATCGACAGGTATAGCCGTGGAAGGTATCAAGCTTGCATTGAAATCGCTGAATCCTTTTGCTGCCATTGCTGCCGGGGCTGCGTTGGTGGCTTTGGGTACTGCTGTAAAAAGCTCTTTGGGTAAGATTGCTGATGGAGGTAATGCTTCGGGAACATTTTCCGGGAATGCTTATAGCAATGAGGTGAATATCGGGAATACAAAAGATTATTCTTCCGGGATGGATTCCGGTAAAATTAATGTAATTGTAAGTGGTGAGTTGAAAGCAAAAGGCAGTAATCTGGTTGCTGCAATTAATTCTGAAAATATACGTAAAGGATTGACGACATGAGTTACGGTTTGAAATACAGGCTGTCGTTTGACAGCGTTTCGGGTACACCATACGAGATAAATATTCTGGAGGCCGGATATGACGGGCCTGTAGAAAAACGGAACCTCGGCAGCGCCCCTGTTCTGAAAATGGATGACGGCGAGGCCGTGCGGGGTACCTCTCTGGAACTGAGCATAGAAACCTGTTTTGACGGCGATCTCCGGGAGTTTTACACGACGGACAGAAAGAAGTTCCGGGTAGAGGTGTACCGTTCGGGCGTATTGTTCTGGAGCGGACACATCCTTCCGGAGCTGTATTCGGAGCCTTACATTTCCGTTCCTTTCGATGTATCCGTTACGGCCTCCGACGGTCTGGGCTTACTGAAAAATATTCCTTTCGGTCTGAGCGGCAAGCGTTCCGTGTTTGATGTCATCAAATATTGCTGTGAGCAGACGGGACTGGTGCTTAACTATGTCTTTGCATCGAAACTACTTGCTACCGGTATGAGTGGTGTGGCGAGCGTGTACACCCAGGCGTTTGTAGACTGCAATGCATTTGACGATGCGGATTGCTATGAGGCCTTGGAGAAGGTACTGATCACTTTCGGATCCTATATCAAGCAGAAGGACTGCAAATGGCATGTGCTCCGGTATACGGACCAGGATACGGATCTGATGGAATATGATCCGTCGTGTAATTTTGCGGGCGGCTTCCGGCCTGTAATGAAAACACTGGGGGCTATCGGGGATGACACTTATCCTGTCGGGCAACTGGAATCTGAGATCGTCCCGGCCAGGAAGGATTTTACTATGGAACAGCCCTACGAGCTGTATCCGAGCCTTTTGAAAGACTATTGTTTTGCGGCGGTGGGAAGCTGGATACTTTCTCCCGGAGTACGGTTTATGCGTGTGGATGAAGAGACTTACTGTGAACTGAAACCGACAAAACTTCCCGAAAAACTCGAAGCCTACGTTATGCAGTCCATATCCGTAGAAGCCTGCAACCGGCCTTTCCGGATAGAGTTTCAGTTTTCGATATGTCTGATGTCAAACCGGGAGATCGGTTCGATCGACATGAGCACCGGCCGAAGTTTCCGGCTTGAGATTTTTATCACCGATTCCGGTGGCACCAGGCATTATCTGTCGGCTGAAGGCTGGGGGACAAAAGAGACATACATTGAAGTCCGCGGAGATGTACAGAACGGCAAACTCCGTATTACGGACGGAGTCAACTATGATTATATCCCTGCGAGTTTCGAAACGTTCAGAATCAATCTGGAGCGTATTCCCTATTCCGGAGAGATGGCTTTTCGCATTGTAAATCCTTATAAGTATTATACGGTTCCCGGCACGCCTGCTCTTGACGATTACAACGATATGAACATTATCTGCCTTAAGGAGTTTGTATTCACCAGCGATGTCGACGGAAATCCGGACGTGAACGTTTTGCTGAACCCGGAAGCGTCGACGTCGGCCCCTTCGCTGAAGGTGGGTTTTGTGGATGCGCCGTTTACGGAGAACGCCCGGGGCATCTTCAAAAACATACTGATGACTTCCGGAGGTTTTACGTCGGAGTGGTATTGCCGGGGAAGCGGACTGGATTCTTTTGCCAATATCGCCCTGCAGGACATGTCGAGCCGTATCGGCGTGCCTTCGTTTTGCCTGCACGGGGTGATCCATGCGACGGATTTTGATCTGTTGTCTGACAAGTATTCCGGACGGAAACTTTATCTGAAGGAGTACAGCTACGACCTGATGGAAGAGGAGATCGACTGTACGTTGTGTGAGTTGTTGCCGTTCAATGCCGGTATTGACGGAGAGATTACGCAATCGCCGAGGAGTTCGAACAAGTCCAAGACCGAAACGAGGGCATCGGGCGAGACCGAATACCGGAGCTACGGCGGGACGATCAGTACCCCCAAGATGATCCGGGAGCTTGTTTCCATGCCGGATGACCAGCTGTCGGAGGGCTGCCTCCTGGAGGTAGACGACAGGATGTCCGTATCATCGAAGAGGGTGACAGTCGGGGGGCTTACGGATTTGTCATACAAGCGGGTGCTGCAGTCAGGTGTGTTCTGGACCAAGGAGGAGATGAATTGTACGGACGGCTATCTGGAGGTACAGGGAGAGAAAATAAAGGCCGGGGACAGTGATAAGTGGAATGCGCATGAATTTGATGATTTTTTGGATCAACCCGTCAGGAAGACAGACAGCGTACAATTCAAACAAGTAACAGCGGATAAAATAACAACTGATGAAATAATATCCGATAATTTTGTTTCAGGCCCTTTAGGGGAAGGGATGAACCTTATAAGGCGCGATAGTAGCGGCAAATCCTATCTGGAAATAGATAAGATATTCGCACGTTATAAAGCAGTATTTGCAGCACTCGAGATCAGAAAACTGACTTATGCCGGAGGAAATTATATTTTCTCTCCGGCAGGTGCAACCTGTACCATGGTTGAAGATAAAGAAGGCTTTTACCGTTGTTATTTTACTGCCGATGACGGAGAAAAAGCTGTGGAAAATCTGTTCCGCACCGATGATTTTGTGCAATGCCGGGAATCGAATATAAAATCAGGAACTTACGAAAATATCAGTAACCGGTATTATTGGCGGAGATGTATAGCAACCGGAGATGATTACATTGACCTCTCTAAATCAGATTGTGATACAGATAGTGATATCCCTGCAATCGGCGATTCCATGGTTACGATCGGAAATAAAACCGTTTCCACCAGACAAAATGCGATCATAATTTCTGTATATGGTGAAGGATCACCTTCCTTTATTCAGTATAAAGGGATAAATACCTTTTCCCTGGAGGGTAAAGCAAAAATTATCATTTCCCCTGACCAGAATCGGTTTACAGGTAAATTTACATTCGAAACAGGGGAAGATGCAGAAGAGTCCATCGGAAACATACAGAATAATCTAGATAACCTACAGGTAGGAGAAACCAATCTCCTTGACAATAGTAACAAGGGATGGAAGAATACTGGCTATCCAATAGCGACAATTTACTTAGGAGACTATAAACCCAAACAAGGAGAAGAATGTACAATTGTTATTAAAGGCAAATTAGGGGCGAATAAAACAAGCTGGGGTGTTTACAATTCTGGAGGGAATGTTTTTATTAATGGTAAAATGGAGGAACGGGTTATTGCCCTTCCCAAGAATTACCTGATGGAACAACCCAAGGACAAAGGGAAGTTACTGGGAAGCTTGGATAAAGAGAAGTTGCTGGGTGTTACCTATAATTTTACCAATCCTCAGCCTTTTCTGGATGCGGGAGAATCGTTAGTTGACCTGAACGGCAAAGAAATTCCCGCTAACACGGATTGGAGTAAAGTGTGGGTGTTATGCCAAACTCCTGATACTTTTTGGAGGGTGCAAATGGAGGATGAATTGAAGTTCGTGCAAGTGAATGCTTTTAAATCCGTTCAAGAGTATTTCCAAGCTATTGGTAGTTCAATAGTGTATAGCCGTCAGCCAAACAAAGTTGAACAATTGGGTATCGCAGCTCAAGCTTCTGGCGATCAAGTTTACCAAAAGCTATACGATTTTGCCAAAAAGAACGGGCTTGCTTTGAACGCGGCTAGCTTGTACTTGGGTGTAAAAACTAAAGGCGAGTACACCCTGCGTTTGATGACAGGTGATACCTCCGTTCCAGAGATCAAAATTGGTAGACCAGTGGAAGATGCCCAAAGGTTGTATGATGCGATCGCTTTGACTTTAGGCAAAAATAGTGCCGCTAAACGTTACCCGATTAAAGTAACCTCGTATTTCGAGAAGCAACACGGGTGGAAAAGCCACGCGACTTTGACCCTTTTGGCCACGCAGGATTTGCCCACCTTTGGCTACAATATGATTGACCCTTTAAAGTCCTGGTGTTGGGGGTCAATTTTATTTTACCCTTTTAAAATTTCTCGTTTTTCTTAGACCTTAACTTTCGCATACTTTCACCATATAGCTCTATGGTATGAGCTGTATGTATGATACGATCAAGGATTGCATCGGCTATTGTCGGGTCACCTACCATGTCATACCAATTGGAGGATGGGTACTGCGATGTGATGATGATGGATTTCCGTTCATGCCTGTCCTCGATGATTTCAAGCAGTATGGGACGCTCCTTTGCGTCAAGCGGTACGATGAACAGGTCGTCAAGGATGAGTAGTTGGCAGCGCTCAATCTTCTTGAGTTCCGTTTCAAGTGTACCTTTGACTTTGGCGACTTTCAGCGCACCGAGCAGTTTCGGGGCATTGGCATAGAAGGTCCGGAATCCCCTTTTGCATGCTTCGTGGCCGAGGGCACAGGCCAGATAGCTTTTCCCCGTTCCTGAAGAACCGGTAATGAAAAGGTTCTGTGCCTTATGCACAAAATCAAGGGTGGCGAGACGTTCCATCTGGTTGCGCTCCAGCCCCCGGTTCGTGGCATAGTCAATCTGTTCAATATAGGCCTTGTAGCGGAATGCCGCATTCTTGGTAAGCCGTGCAATGGCAGCCTGTGCACGATAGTCCCATTCGCGTGCAAGGAGCATGGACAGGAACGTGTCCGCAGTCATGGATTGCGGAGTGGTACCGGCAAGACTTTCCCTGAAAGCCTCTGCCATACCATGCAATTTCATGCGGTTCATTAAATCCAGTGATATGGTATTCTGGTCTTGTTGTCCCGTTACGGGAGCTGTTTTATTGTTTACTTCCATAAATATGAGTTTTATTGTTTGTCCTTTCTGTAATATTCACGTCCACGTATATTTTTGTGGGTCAATGGAGCCGGGGAAGTCACGTTGGGCTGTACTTTCCCGTCCTCATCGGGAAGGAAATCCGCATCTTCTCCCAGTTCAAGCACCTCGCGCAAGGCCTGATATCCGTATTGCAACTTCTGGTCCGCACATGCACAAGCCGCAACCAGACGGTCACGACCGTATTTTTTCTCCAGGGTCAGGATGCCACGGCATGACCTGAACGCTTTGGGTGGATATTGCATGGCACGCTCCACTTCCCGTAGATAGTTCAATACAATATTGTCTATTTCCGAGGCACGCCGGAAGAGTTCCTCCAAGTCCTTGTCATAGGGACCATAGTGTCCCGGCAGGTTGTGCTCCTTTTTCCAGGAATAAGCGTAAGGAATGTCACAGCGGTCATGGGTGGCGACAAGGCTCATGCCACAGTAGATTTCCACCGTGTCGGCATCATAGAGAATCGTCATGCGCCTGCCTACATACTCCTTTGGAACGCTGTAATGGTGTTTGAACAACGAGACGTAAGAGTTATTCCCGACAGTCATTAGCTTCCTTTCTTTCACCACGTAACGTTTCACGGGAAGCGGTCGAAGATAGTCCTTCTCTCCCTGAAGGAACATTTTCTTGCGTGACATCTCCCGTCCGGCCATCACCTTTTCATTGAAATCAAGCAGGGAGATACGGATAGCGGTATTGAGATCCTCCAGGCTGGAGAATGTCATTCCCTCCATATCAAGGTAAATGGAACGGTAAAGGAGCTTTACGGCATTTTCAACCAAGGCCTTGTCCTTGGGGTGGCGTACACGGGCAGGATAGACCGCACAGCCGTAATGTTCGGCAAAAGCGGCGAAATCATCATTGATGGCAGGCTCGTTGCGGTCGCTGCGTGTAACGGCCGCCTTCAAATTGTCGGGGACGATAGCCGCAGGAACGCCTTCAAAATATTGCATGGCATTCTCGCATGCCTTTATCAGGTCTTCCTTGCGTTGGGACCATACGGCCTCGCAGTAGGTATAATGGCTGAACGGAAGAATGGCGACGAACACCTCGGCCTTTTTCGTCTCACCTGTCATTTCATCAACGACTTCAAGCCTATCACCGGCAAAGTCAATATACATCTGGTCTGCGGCATAGTGCTCGACATGACCGACGACCTTGATGTGAAACTTGTACTGACGGACAGCCCGTTTGAAGGAAGACAACCGGAAACCGTCCGGATATTCGGCATGGTATTCCTTGAACAGTTTTCGGACACTCATGCCTTTGCGTGACAGGCGGGATACATATCCGGGAAGCAAGGCATCCAGTTCGATCCTTCTGGAAGAAGGTTCCCGATGCCGGGACTCCGTACAGCCGAACAGTTCATCCAACTGCCCATCGGGTAGGGAAAGAAGCTGTTCAATGCTCTTGCCGCTTGAAAGGAACAAGCGGACATACTTGCGGACAGTATTACGGGAAGTATGAAACGTGGACGCCGTTTCCTTGATTCCCATGCCGACCGCATAACATCTTAAAATGTTTTTGATTCGTTTATCCATTTGTATAGATTTTATTATCGTCCCCGTTACACCAGGACTCGGGTACTCAAATCTACACAAAAAAATCTATGACAATAGGTAAACTAAGTGGTCAATGCGATTTTGGCCAAAAGGGTCAATCATATTGTAACCAAAGGGGACAATCCTGCGTGGCCAAAAGGGTCAAAGTCGCGTGGCTTTTCCAGCGTTCAAAGAGATAAGAAAAATGATTGAAGATGAACTAAAACTGAAAATCAAAGGAAACTATCAGATATTCCCAATAGCAGCCAACCGTTATGACAAACACGGGCGTGCGCTTGATTATGTCGGTTACAAGTTCTACCGTAATCAAAAACTTATCAGAAAGAGTATAAAGAAGAATTTCTGCCATACCGTTTCACGGCTAAACCGACGTACCCCATTGCTTGACGCAAAGGCTTATAAACAAGCTGTTGCCCCGTGGCTCGGTTGGGCAAAACATAGTGATAGTAAACATTTATTAAAAACAATCATTAAACCGTGTTATTATGATAGCATTTTATGACAATCAGCCTGCCAAATTGGAGGCAGTCGGAAACGGAAGTTACGTTTACCGCTTCAACATTCAGAAAGTTGAAAAACCCGCCACCGTTGAACCAAGCGAACTCGCTTCTGACGATGAAGCCCCGGTTCAGGAACAATGGAAATGTGAAGAAGCTACCGTGTGGGCTCCGCTTTCTTCAAACAAGATAACTGAAACAGTTATCACGGAGAAGTGGGACAACAACCGGGAACAAAAACTTGTGAATGAGTTCAACGCAGCGAACCTCGGTATGATTGGAGGGGCGAAATCAAGCGAGGAAGCCAAGGCAAAGATTGAGGCATACAAAGCCTATCTATCCGAACGTGCTACCCTGAAAGCGCAAGTGGATGCAGACTGCCTTGAATACGGTATTCTGTAACTTGTAAAAACCGCTTCCCGTCACGTTATTCAAACATAAAATGTGACGGGAAGAATGGTTATTCTTGAAAAAGCCTTTTTTTAGCCCCGTAGAACGCTTAAAAGTGATTACAATATAATTATACCATTTTAAAAAGAAAGTTTAACCACGGGGAAATTCGGAAAAAATAACTCAAAGTTTAGTAGTATGATAATTTACAATAATGCAGGAAACAAGGTTCTTGAAATCGAGGTTGATGATAACAGTTATCGCAATAGGGCTGTCATGGGAGACCATAGTTTAACGTTGTACTATTCACTCCCCGAACACGTTGAAATCCCAGTAGGCTCTTACTGTGAGTTTCAAGGCGAAACGTTCACGCTCAAACGCCCGGAGAATTTCAAGATGAAACATAAAAGACTGTTTGAATACACGGTGCTTTTTGACCCGCCCGAAGCAAACGCAAAAGTTTGGAAATTCAGAAACCCGGTTGACGGACGTTTGAAATTTTCGTTGACTGCAAAGCCGCATGAACATCTTCAAATGTTTGTTGACAATATGAACCGCCGTGACAAAGGATGGACGGTTGGCGAATGTATTGACGGTGTTGAAACCCTGATTGCCTATGACCATGATTTTTGTATTGACGCTCTAACCCGCATGGCTTCAACGTTCAAGACAGAATACGAGTTTACGGGAAAACGTGTGTCATTACGTAAGATTGAATACAACAAAAGTAACCCCCTCCCGCTGTCTTATGGATGTGGCAACGGGTTCAAGCCGGGTGTCGGACGTTCAAATACGGGAGACAACCCGCCAACGGAAATTTTGTTCGTTCAAGGCGGTACGGACAATATAGACCCGTCAAAATACGGTTCTTCCGAGCTTCTTCTTCCCAAGAACCAAACACTCGCTTATGACGGCGAACATTTTGAAGATGAAGACGGCTTCATAGCCAAGAACGCCCGCCGTTATGTCGTTGATGAAGCAGGGCTTTCAATACGCCGTGATGACAAACAACTGTCATCACTCGCCGAAGATAGTCTTGACTGTTCTGAGATTTACCCGAAACGTGTCGGTACGGTCAACACGGTTGTAGTTGTTGATGAGAAAAACAACTTTTATGACATTGTTGACACGTCAATCCCATCTTCACTGAATTATGAAGAATGCTTGATAGAGGGGGAAACTATGACCGTTGTTTTTCAGACGGGTATGCTTGCCGGACGGGAGTTTGAGGTTAAATATTACCATAATGCCGTTAAAGGAAAGGCGGCACGTCGTTTTGAGATTGTTCCCGCAGACATAGACGGGCAAACTATGCCAAATACCACATTCGCCCCTAAATCGGGCGATAAGTATGCCGTATTCAAATGTATGCTTCCCACAGCTTACATTTGTGATAATGCCACGAAAACAGGCGCATCATGGGATATGTTCCGGGCGGCTGTAAAATGCTTGTTTGATAATGAAGACCTGAAATTCACATTCACGGGGGAACTTGACGGGATATGGTCGAAAAAAGATTGGGTAAACATCGGGGGGCGCATCAAACTCGGAGGATATATCCGTTTCTCTGACGAACAGTTTCAGAAAGATGGCGTTCTCGTGCGTATAACGGGTATAAAAGATTATATCAACAAACCACATAGCCCCGTGATTGAACTTTCAAACACAACGGTAAGCGGCAGTGTTTCATCAACATTGAATGACCTGAAAAGTGAGGAAGTCATCGTTGATGACCTACACCGTGACGCTATTCAATTCACAAAAAGACGGTTCAGGGACGCAAAGGAAACAATCAGCATGTTGGAAGAAGCATTGCTCGACAATTTCACGAACTCAATCAACCCGATTGCCGTTCAAACGATGTCAATGCTTGTAGGCGATGAAAGTCTTCAATTCCGTTTTGTGAACTCAAAGACAAACCCCGTCCCGGTTACGCACAGAATTGTCTATGACAATGAGACGAAACAACTGACAGCGGCAGCGGGTATCATACAACACATGACCCTCGGTATCAATACGGTCAGTGCATCGCACAAGGTTTCGGAATATAAATTTTGGGATATGACAGCCTACACAAGCGCAGTGCTTGATGACGGTAAGAAGAAGTATTATTTGTATGCAAAAGTCTCAAAGACGGCACAAACAGGTGTTTTCACCCTGTCTGAAAATGCAATCAAATTAGAGGGTGTTTCAGGCTTCTATCATCTTCTTGTCGGTGTCCTGAACTCTGAATACAATGAAGAACGAAGTTTTGTCACTCTGTACGGTTTTACAGAAATCCTTCCGGGACGTATCACGACAGACAAGATTGTTTCCACAGACGGGAACACTTATTTTGATTTATTGAAAGGTATCATATCCGGGCAAATAAAGTTCAAATCAGGTTCATCGGGCTTATATGAACTTGATGAATGGGAAGCCGTGAACGGTTTGATAACTCAGGCTCAGAACACCGCCAACGCCGCCGTTGAGAGCGCAAAGAACGCCAATACCGCCGTTGGAAATTTAAACGACTATGTGGACGGTGCGTTCGCTGACGGCATTATTACGGAAGCGGAAGCGAAAGCGATTGAGAAGTACATCAACACAGTGAACAACACGAAAGCCGCCGTGGAAGCTGCGTATAACAAACTGTACACAAACGCCTATCTTACGGGAACGGCAAAAACCGGGCTTCTGAATGCCAAGGTTACGCTTATGGGCAGTATTGAGAACCTTATCAGCGCAATCAATTCCGCTATCGCCGATGGTAAAACCACCGTAACCGAAAAGAACAATGTTGACCGTAAAT
>OGPN01001896.1_pt1 | contig 12905 bp, 6 predicted proteins | sample 1552941 | NCBI WGS metagenome assembly OGPN01 (sample SAMEA2580220, study PRJEB22360) | human gut metagenome | biome: human gut; feature: human-associated habitat; material: faeces | place: Denmark | collected 2008/2010
TGCCCAACGGCGCGTACTTCTATGAGGCTGTCAAGTGGGCAGTCGATAAGGGGATCACCAACGGCCTGTCCGACACGATGTTCGGCCCCTACGAGTCCTGCACCCGTGCCCAGATCGTGACGTTCCTGTGGCGCGCCGCCGGCAGCCCGGAGCCGCCCACCACCCGCAACCCGTTCCGTGATGTCAACGCCGTCACGCACTCGAGCTACTACAAGGCCATCCTGTGGGCCAGCCAGAAGGGCATCACCTCCGGCACCAGCGCCACGGCGTTCTCCCCCGATCAGGTCTGCACCCGTGCCCAGATCGTGACGTTCCTGTGGCGCGCCGCCGGCAGCCCCGAGCCGAAGACGGTGAGCAGCTTCACGGATGTTCCCGCGAGCGCCTACTACGCGAAGGCTGTTGCTTGGGCAGTCGAGAACGGCATCACGAACGGCATGACCGCGACGACGTTCGCTCCCGACGCCACCTGCACGCGCGGCCAGAGCGTGACGTTCCTGTACCGTGCCCTCAAGGGCCCCGCGAGCGGCAGTGCGAACTTCACCGACGTGAAGTCCGACGCGTTCTACGCTGATGCGATTAACTGGGCGGTTGCGAATAACGTGACGAACGGTACTTCCAACACAACGTTCAGCCCCAACGCGGACTGCACGCGCGCGGAGATCGTGACGTTCCTGTATCGCGGCTTTGCCGACTGAGCGCAGCGCAAAATCCCTTTGGAACAAGGAGGAGCTGTTGCAAAACCGAATTCCTCTGCACCCATCAATGCTGCGATTGCAACGTCACGGCCACTCATAAGCTTACCGTCTGTCTCAATGCGGACACGGTTTCTCAGACCATTCTTGAGCAGTGTCTGATGTGTTTCTGCAAGTCCAAGTTCCCATGGAAGTCCTGCATTGTGGATAGAACTTCTTGGAGCTGCACCTGTACCTCCGTCATAACCGGAGATCAGAATTGTCTGCGCACCGGCTTTTGCAACACCTGCTGCGACTGTACCCACACCTGCTTCAGATACCAGTTTAACAGAAATATCTGCATATTTATTTGCATTCTTAAGGTCATAGATTAACTGTGCCAGGTCCTCGATAGAATAGATATCGTGATGCGGTGGCGGGGAGATCAGGCTGACACCTGGTGTAGAATGACGGGTTTTGGCAATCCATGGATATACCTTCTTTGCAGGAAGATGTCCGCCTTCACCAGGTTTTGCACCCTGTGCCATCTTGATCTGGATTTCTCTTGCAGATACAAGATAACGGCTGGTTACACCGAAACGTCCGCTGGCAACCTGTTTGATTGCGGAGCATCTGTCATCGCTGCTTCCTGCAGAATCCAGTCTCTCGTCACTTTCACCGCCCTCACCTGTATTGGATTTTCCATGGAGGTGATTCATGGCGATTGCCAGTGTCTCATGTGCTTCCTGTGAAATGGAACCATAAGACATGGCACCTGTCTTAAATCGTTTTACGATATCATCTACGCTCTCCACTTCTTCAAGTGGAACCGGAGTCTCAGCAAACTTAAAGTCCAGAAGTCCTCTTAAGTTTCCGTGGTTTTCTTTATCCACCAGATCTGTGTACTGTTTGAACAGATCGTAGCTTCCAGTCCATGTGGACTGCTGCAGAAGATGAATAGTCTGAGGATTGTAACGATGTTCCTCTCCCTGGCTTCTCATCTTGTGTGCGCCTACGCTGTCCAGTGTCAGGTCTGTCGGAAGTCCTAACGGGTCAAATGCTTCTGAGTGAAGCTTCTCTACATTCTCTTCGATGTCTTCCAGTGTGATTCCGCCTACACGACTGACTGTACCAGTAAAGTATTTCTCGATCACATCTGAGGAAATACCGATTGCCTCGAAGATCTGAGATCCCTGATAAGACTGGATGGTGGAAATACCCATCTTGGAAGCAATCTTTACAATACCGCTGATCACTGCATGATTATAGTCATCTACTGCTGCATAATAGTCTTTCTCCAGCATATGGCTGTCGATCAGTTCATGAATGGTTTCAAGGGCAAGGTACGGGTTGATGGCACTTGCACCGTAACCAAGTAAGGTTGCAAAGTGATGTACTTCTCTTGGCTCACCGGATTCCAGGATAATTGCAAGGGAGGTACTCTTTTTCGTCTTTACCAGGTGCTGATGAACTGCGGATACTGCCAGAAGTGACGGGATCGGCATATGATTTTCATCTACTCCCCTGTCTGAAAGAACAAGGATGTTTGCACCCTCACGGAATGCTTTATCTACTTCTACAAAAAGACGGTCAATTGCTCTCTCAAGCTTGGTGCTCTTGTAATATAATGTAGAAACAACAGCTGTCTTGAAGCCCTCATGCTTGAAGCTCTTGATCTTCATCATGTCTGTATTTGTCAGGATCGGGTTATTAATCTTTAATACCTGACAGTTTTCCGGTTTCTGCTCCAGCAGGTTTCCGTCTTTACCTACATAAACACTTGTGCTGGTAACGATTTCCTCACGGATCGCATCGATCGGAGGGTTGGTAACCTGTGCAAAGAGCTGTTTAAAGTAGTCAAATAATGGTCTGTTCTGTTTGGAAAATACTGCAAGCGGGGTATCCACACCCATAGCTCCGATGCTCTCTGCTCCGTTTAATGCCATGTTTCTGATGGAAGTACGATACTGCTCATAAGTATAACCGAATGCTTTCTGCAGACGTGCTCTCTGCTCAGGTGTATATTCTTCCGGTCTTTCGTTAGGAATCTTGATGTCTTTTAACTGTACCAGATGACTATCCAGCCATTCACCGTATGGCTGCATTTTTGCATAGCCCTCTTTCAGTTCATTGTCATCAATTACTTTTCCCTTTACAGTATCTACAAGAAGCATTTTTCCAGGATGGAGACGCTCTTTTAATACGATCTTCTCTTCCGGGATTGGCAGAACACCCACCTCTGAGGAAAGGATCATATAACCATCGGAAGTAATATAATATCTGGATGGACGGAGACCATTTCTGTCAAGGACTGCTCCCATCACATCACCGTCTGAGAAGAGGATAGATGCAGGTCCGTCCCATGGCTCCATCATAGTTGCATAGTACTGATAAAAGTCACGTTTTGCCTGGGAAATGGTGTCATTGTTTGCCCATGGTTCAGGGATTGTAATCATAACTGCAAGCGGAAGTTCCATACCGCTCATTACCAGAAATTCCAGTGTATTGTCAAGCATTGCAGAGTCGGAACCGTTTCTGTTTACAACAGGAAGCACTTTGTGAAGCTGTCCCTCCAGATATGGTGATTCCATATTTTCTTCTCTTGCAAGCATCTTATCTGCGTTGCCGCGGATGGTGTTGATCTCACCATTGTGTACCATAAAGCGGTTAGGATGTGCTCTCTCCCAGCTTGGGTTTGTGTTGGTACTGAAGCGGGAATGTACCATGGCGATTGCAGATTCATAATCCGGGTTCTGAAGGTCTTCGAAGAAAGTACGAAGCTGTCCAACCAGGAACATACCTTTGTAAACGATGGTACGACTGCTCATGGATACTACATAAGTATTATCATTACTCTGTTCAAACTCACGTCTTGCAATGTAAAGCATACGGTCAAATGGAAGACCTTTTTCCACGTCTTCCGGCTTTTTGATAAATGCCTGCATAATACATGGCATACATTCTCTTGCCTTGTGTCCAAGCACTTCCGGGAATACCGGGACCTGACGCCATCCAAGAAGTTCCAGACCTTCTTTCTCAAGAATGATCTCAAACATCTTCTTTGCCTGTGCACGTTTAATCTCATGCTGTGGGAAGAAAAACTGTGCAATGCCGTATTCTCTCTCATCACCAATCTCAAATCCCTCTTTCTTACAGGCTTTCTTGAAAAATTTATGGGAAATCTGGAGAAGGATACCTACACCGTCACCGGTTTTGCCTTCTGCATCCTTACCTGCGCGGTGTTCCAGATGTTCTACGATCTTTAATGCATTTGCAACAGTATCGTGGGTTTTCTTGCCTTTGATATTGACAACTGCTCCGATACCACAGTTGTCATGCTCAAATTCAGACCGGTACAGACCTTGCTGTTGCTGCTGTTCTCTCACTTCTTTCATAATCTCCTCATCCTTTCTATTTTTTCTGCTGTTCTTCACTTATTAGTAGCAAGTACGCTCCAGCGTACTTGCTGCGAGCTGCGCGTCATGCTTTGCATGACATTTACCTCTGCGCAGTTCTGCAATCCGCCGGAGGCTTTCAAAAGTAATTAATTACTTTTGATCTACAGCCGCCTGAATAAATCCTCTGAATAAAGGATGTGCATGATTCGGGCGGGATTTGAATTCCGGATGGGCCTGAGTTCCTACATAGAACGGGTGCCCTGCGATCTCGATCATCTCTACAATATGATTATCAGGGGAAGTTCCTACGATATTCATTCCCTTCTCCTGAAGTTCTTTACGGAATGCATTGTTTACTTCATAACGATGTCTGTGGCGCTCATGGATTTCTTTTTTGCCAAAGAGTTCATAGGATCTGGAACCTTCTGCAAGAATACATGGATAGCTTCCAAGTCTTAAGGTTCCACCGATATCTTCGATATCTTCCTGATCCGGCATTAATGCAATTACCGGATGTTTAGTTTCCGGATTCAGTTCAATACTGTTTGCATCTTCGTATCCAAGTACATGGCGGGCGAATTCTACGATTGCCATCTGCATTCCCAGACAGATTCCAAGATATGGAATCTTATGTACTCTTGCGTACTGTGCTGCCAGGATCATTCCTTCTGTACCTCTGTTTCCGAAACCACCCGGAACCAGGATACCATCTACATTGTGAAGCTGCTGATCCAGATTCTTCTCTGTCAGTTCTTCAGAATCGATCCAGTTAAGCTCTACCTTGGCTCTGCAGGAAATTCCGCCATGTTTCAGTGCCTCTACTACACTGAGATATGCATCATGAAGCTGTGTATATTTTCCTACAATTGCGATCTTTACTGTTTTATTCGGATTTCTCAGACTTTCTACCATTTCCTCCCAGTCACTTAAATCCGGTTTTCTGTTTTCCAGACGGAGACTTGAAAGAACTACATCTGCAAGCTTCTCTCTTTCCATTGCAAGAGGAGCTTCATATAAATATTCTACATCCAGGTTCTGAAGTACATGTGATACAGGTACATTGCAGAATAAAGCGATTTTTTCTTTAATGTCCTCTGTCAGCTCATGTTCACTTCTGCACACCAGTACATCCGGCTGGATTCCCATTCCCTGAAGTTCCTTTACGCTTGCCTGTGTGGGTTTGGTTTTCAGTTCTTCAGATGCTTTTAAATAAGGAATTAATGTTACGTGGATCAGGATTGCATTGTCATGTCCCACATTGAGCTGGAACTGACGAATTGCTTCCAGGAACGGTTGGCTTTCAATATCACCGACTGTTCCTCCCACCTCGATAATGGCAATCTTGTTTTCCTCCGGTGATTTGGCGCGGTAGAAACGGCTCTTAATCTCATTTGTAATATGAGGAATTACCTGTACGGTACCCCCGCCGAAATCCCCGTGACGTTCTTTCTGAAGAACAGACCAGTAAACCTTACCGGTTGTCACATTGGAATTTTTATCAAGACTCTCATCAATGAATCTCTCATAATGTCCCAGATCCAGGTCTGTCTCTGTACCATCGTCTGTTACAAAAACTTCTCCGTGCTGAATCGGGTTCATGGTTCCGGGGTCGATATTGATATAAGGATCAAACTTCTGCATGGTTACCTGGTATCCTCTCGCTTTCAGAAGACGCCCCAGAGATGCAGCTGTGATTCCCTTTCCGAGACCGGAAACAACTCCTCCTGTAACAAATACGTATTTCACTGCCATTTTGATTTCCTCCTCCATCATCCTTTGTTAATAAAAAAGCGTCAGATACAGCTATCAGAGGGCACTTGACCCATCTGGTATTCTGCATCTGACGCCTTTGTCAGATCATCATATCTTCTATAATAATATGTTCAATTGGCTTTCTTTAAAAATATGCTATACTATAAAACATTTTTTTTCGTTTGTCAATAATGAATTTCCCGTTTTTAAGCAAAAACAAATCAAATAAGTTCCTTCTGATAAACTATGAAGCAGTTATATTTTATGGAATTACTCTGAACACAGTCATAACACAGAAAAAACGAATCTGTAGAAGTTCATCTTCCAGACCCGTCTTCTCTGCGTTAATTATTCGGTTATAAAAATGTAAAATTTATGCAACTGCAAATTTCTTCAATGTACGATCAAATTCCCGGCTCTCCCCGTGGCAGTCTACTGTCAGTTCTCTGGTCAGATCCAGACTAAGTACACCAAGGATTGATTTGGCATCAATTAAAAATCTGTTGTAATAAACATCAATATCAAAATCACATCTGCTTGCAGCATTCACAAATTCCTGCACCTCTTCAGTTGCATTTAACTTGATTTTACTCTGTGACATCGTGATCACCCTTTCTGAAAACATTCTTTGTTTTTTTCTATCAGACGCCCATATTATGTTCCACATTTCAGAATTTGTCAAGTTTTTAAATTTATCCAATTTTCATAAAGCGCAGGGGTTCTATTGTGCATTTTGTTCGTTTATATATGTTTTCACAGCATTGTTTTATGCATTATGTATGGCTTCATTCTATATTGGTTTTACCATTATGTGAGATTGATTCCATATATCATCGACAGGTTTCTGCATTTTTTATGAATTTTTGCGACTTAACACTTCACAATATCTGCAAACTCCGCATTTGTATAATCCGGAATCTCCATCGGATAATTTCCATCGAAGCATGCCTTACATAAGGGCAGGCCGCCCGCCATTCCTTCCAGATAATCTGTCTGCATGTAGCCAAGAGAATCTGCTCCGATCATTTTACAGATTTCCTCCGTGCTGTGGCTGGCTGCAATGAGCTGATCATTTGACGGCACATCCGTTCCGAAATAGCATGGATGTAAAAATGGCGGTGAACTGATACGTACGTGCACTTCCTTTGCTCCCGCCTCTTTTAACATGTGGATCAGGTTTGCAATGGTTGTTCCACGAACAATAGAATCATCCACCAGAACAATCCTCTTATCTTTTACAACAGATTCCAGCACACTCAGTTTCAGATGAACGCTGGACTCACGTTCTTCCTGAGTCGGTTTGATAAATGTTCTTCCAATATAGCTGTTTTTATAGAACGCAAATGCAAACGGGATTCCTGATGCTTCGGAGTATCCCTTTGCAGCAGGGAGTCCGGACTCCGGTACACCTGTTACAAGATCTGCCTCTACAGGATAAGACTTGGCAAGAGATTTACCGCCGCGGATTCTGGCATCATAGACCTTCACCCCATCAATGGTACTGTCAAGTCTTGCAAAATATATATACTCAAACACACAATGCGCACGTTTTGCAGCAGCAGACGCAAGCTCTTTATTTGACTTCAGTCCGTCTTTTGTGATCGTAAGAATCTCACCCGGCTCAATGTCACGGATAAATTCCGCACTTACAGATGTCAGAGCACAGCTCTCAGAAGCAATAACATAAGCATTTCCTCTTTTACCGAGACACAATGGTTTCAGTCCATATGGGTCGCGGACTGCGATCAGTTTTCTCGGGCTCATAACTACCAGACCATATGCACCTTTGATCTTCTTTGCAGTCTTTAGCACTGCCTCTTCTACTGTTTTAGAATGCACACGTTCTCTTGCGATATGGAACGCAATAACCTCTGAATCTGTAGTTGTATGGAAAATCGCTCCATTCTGGATCAGTTCCCATTTCAGTTCCGGTGTATTAACCAGATTTCCGTTATGTGCAAGTGCAAGAGTTCCCTTTACATAAGACAAAACAAGGGGCTGTGCATTCTCTGCAACAGAAGCTCCTGTTGTGGAATATCTTACATGACCAATACCAATATCTCCCTCATATTTACGGACAACATCCTGTCTGAGAACTTCACTTACAAGTCCCAGATCCTTATGAAACTTCACATTTCCACGCTCTCCCTTAGTATCAGAAACTGCAAGTCCGCAGGATTCCTGTCCTCTGTGCTGCAGGGAAGTCAGTCCATAATATATGGACGGAACTACATTGCCGCCATCCAGATCATAAATTCCAAAGACGCCGCACTCTTCTTTTATTCCAGCCATCTGATTTCCTCCGATCGTATTCTCTTGTCTGACTTTAACTTTACTTTCAAAACCCGCTGACATTGTTTTCTTATGTTTGGTGGGTTCCAAAATCAAATTATAATAATAGAAACAAATTTGTCAACCTATCCTTTTTTTGCCATATCTCAAAAATTTTTTCTGAATTTTTTCAAAAAAAGTGCTTGACATCTGTTTTCATTTCGTTTATAGTACAGCACATAAAGCAAAGGCGCTTTGGAAAGATCTACAGAGATCGCATCCAGGGCGCCTTTTTCGTTTTATAAAACTTTCGTTTCATAGAAAATGTTCGATGAGGAATTTTCTATGAGACGAAAACCGCAGGCAGTCACAATGGTGATCTGTAGCGGCACTACACATATTCAGAAAATATTGCAAACCGAAAGGAGAGTACCTATATGGCACAGAATATCCCTGAACTGTACGGCAGCCTGGTCTTCAACGACAAAGTAATGAGAAGTAAACTGCCAAAAGACATGTACAAAGCATTAAAGAAAACAATCGAGAGCGGTACACACCTTGAACTTGATGTTGCCAACTCCGTTGCTGTTGCAATGAAAGAATGGGCTACCGAGAACGGCGCCACTCATTATACTCACTGGTTCCAGCCAATGACAAACGTAACTGCAGAGAAACATGACAGCTTCATTTCTCCTACAGGAGATGGTCAGGTGATCATGGATTTCTCAGGTAAAGAACTTGTAAAAGGTGAGCCGGATGCTTCCAGTTTCCCGTCAGGCGGTCTTCGTGCCACATTCGAGGCAAGAGGATATACAGCATGGGATCCGACATCACCGGCATTCATCAAAGACGGAACCCTTTACATTCCTACAGCATTCTGCTCCTACAGCGGAGAAGCTCTTGATAAAAAGACTCCTCTCCTTCGTTCCATGCAGACACTTGATAAAGAAGCTACAAACCTTCTCCATATAATAGGAAATAAAGATATCAAACACGTAAATACAACTGTAGGTCCTGAACAGGAATACTTCCTGGTAGACAAGGAATTATACAAACAGAGAAAAGATCTTGTATTCTGCGGACGTACACTGATCGGTGCTCCTGCTCCTAAGGGACAGGAAATGGAAGATCATTACTTCGGTGCTCTGAAACCTCGTGTCGCAGCTTATATGCATGACCTGGATGTAGAGCTCTGGAAACTTGGTATTCCTGCCAAAACAAAACATAACGAAGTTGCTCCTGCACAGCACGAGCTGGCTCCTGTATTCGATACAACAAACGTTGCGGTTGACCACAACCAGTTAACAATGGAAGTAATGAAGAAAGTTGCCGACAAGCACGGACTTGTATGCCTTCTTCACGAGAAACCATTTGAGGGAATCAACGGAAGTGGTAAACACAACAACTGGTCTATGATTACAGATACCGGTGTAAATATCCTTGATCCGGGAAAAACACCTGCTGAAAATACACAGTTCCTGATTTTCCTGACAGCTGTTATCAAAGCAGTTGATGAATACGCAGATGTACTTCGTATTTCTGTAGCAAGTGCAGGAAATGATCACCGTCTTGGTGCAAACGAGGCTCCGCCTGCTGTTGTATCCGTATTCCTCGGTGATGAACTGACAGAAGTATTAAAATCTATCGAAAATGACGAATATTTTGCAGGAAGCCGCGCAGTCCAGATGGATATCGGTGCAAAAGTACTTCCACATTTCGTAAAAGACAATACAGACAGAAACCGTACTTCACCATTCGCATTTACAGGTAACAAATTCGAATTCCGTATGCTTGGTTCCGAAGCTTCTGTTGCAAACCCGAACATTATCTTAAACACTGCTGTTGCTGAGTGTGTTCACCAGTTTGCAGAACAGTTAAAGGATGTACCGGAAGACAAGATGGAGGATGCAATCCACGAACTGATCAAGAAGACAATTATTGATCATAAACGTGTTATCTTTAACGGAAACGGTTATACAGACGAATGGATTGAAGAAGCTACGAAACGTGGTCTCTTTAACCTGAAATCCACACCGGATGCTCTTCCTCAGTGGATCGCAGACAAGAATATTGAACTCTTTACCAAATATCATATCTTCACAAAAGAAGAAATTGAATCCCGTTATGAGATCTGGCTGGAATCCTATTCCAAGATTCTTAACATTGAGTCCAATACTATGGTTGAAATGGTACAGAAGGATTTCCTTCCATCTGTATTCGCATATATCGACAAAGTTGCAGCTACTGCTGTTGCTAAAAAATCAGTTGTTTCAGATGTCAGCACAGCTTCTGAAGGAAAACTGATCAAAGAGCTGTCACAGCTTGCTGATGAGATTTCCACAGGTCTTGAGACCTTAAAAGCAGACACTGCCAAAGCGCTTGCTACAGAAGATCCTCTGGCTAATGCAAAAGCATACCAGACAGTTGTTCTTTCTGATATGGATGAACTCAGAAAGTCTGTAGATGCAGCAGAAACTCTGATTCCGGATGCACTGCTTCCATATCCTACATATGACAAGCTTCTGTTTTCCGTTTAATTAACAGGTAATAACAGGGGAATATCTTTATGAACTCTACTTCATAATTCATTATCGATTTCCTCATCCATTAATCACACGATATTTTGATGTTCCCCTGTTTTACATATAATTTTGATTTTAAGCTGTATTGCATACGGTCGCACGAAATGTCTTTTTTATTACATCAGCTATACAATACAGTATAAATATGGATTTTATATTCGCAAAAGCGCGATGAACTGGTTACATTTCCAGACATTGCGCTTTTTGCATTTTATAAAATATGAGGAAATTTTTATGAGGGAGGAATATTATTATGGAATTTTCCGCAGTAAACACAATATGGGTGCTGGTCGGCGCCGCGCTGGTCTTCTTTATGCAGGCCGGATTCGCAATGGTAGAAACAGGCTTCACGCGAGCCAAAAACGCAGGTAACATTATTATGAAAAACCTGATGGACTTCTGTATCGGAACCCCGGTCTTCTGGCTGGTCGGCTTCGGTCTGATGTTTGGTGCAGGTAATGGATTTATCGGAAAGATCGGTGGTATTGCCACAGAAGCACACTATGGTTCAGGAATGCTTCCTGACGGAGTTCCTTTCTGGGCATTCTTAATCTTCCAGACAGTATTCTGTGCAACATCCGCAACAATTGTTTCCGGTGCAATGGCAGAACGTACCAATTTCCTTTCCTATTGCATCTACAGCCTTATGATCAGTCTTGTTGTATATCCAGTATCCGGACACTGGATCTGGGGCGGTGGATTTATCAGCCAGATGGGATTTCATGATTTCGCAGGTTCCTGTGCAGTACATATGGTAGGTGGTGTGGCAGCTCTGATTGGTGCCATCATCCTTGGACCTCGTATCGGTAAATATACAAAGGGCGGCAAATCAAAGGCTATCCCAGGGCACAACCTTACAGTTGGTGCTTTAGGTGTATTTATCCTCTGGTTCTGCTGGTTCGGATTTAACGGCGCTTCCACAGTCAGCATGGAAGGCGATGCAATTGTAAGTGCAGGTAAAATCTTCGTTACTACTAACCTTGCAGCAGCTGTTGCAACTGTAACTGTTATGATCATCACATGGGTACGTTACAAAAAACCGGATGTTTCCATGTCTCTGAACGGTTCTCTTGCAGGACTTGTAGCAATTACAGCAGGATGCGACACAGTTTCTCCTACATCCGCAGCAATCATCGGTATTGCTTCCGGTTTTATCGTAGTATTTGGTATTGAATTTATTGACAAGGTTCTGAAAATTGATGACCCTGTTGGTGCTGTCGGTGTTCATGGTTTAAACGGTGCTTTCGGTACCCTTGCAGTTGGTCTTTTCTCAGACGGATCAGGCACAGACTGGAAAGGACTCCTTACAGGCGGCGGCTTCCACGGATTTGGTGTTCAGTTCACTGGTATGATCATCACAATCGCATGGGTTGTTGTTACTATGACAATTATCTTCCAGGTAATCAAACATACAATCGGACTTCGTGTTTCAGCTGAAGAAGAGATCGCAGGTCTTGACTCCAAAGAACATGGTCTTGCAAGTGCTTATGACGGTTTCGCAATGGCTGGCGTTCCGACTCCTATGGGAACTTCCATAAAAGCTCCTGTTGTCACAGCCAGACCTTCTGCTCCTGCTGAATCAGTTCCTGAACTTCCGAAAGAAGGCGTTCATAAGCTTACAAAAGTTGTTATCATCACCCGTCAGAATAAGCTTGATGAATTTATGCAGGCAATGAATGAGATCGGTGTTACAGGTATCACTATTACGAACGTTCTCGGATGCGGTGTACAGAAAGGTGCTCCATCCTACTATCGTGGTGTTGAGATGGAAATGAATCTTCTTCCTAAGGTCAAAATTGAGATTGTTGTAAGTCTCGTACCTGTACAGAAAGTTATCGAAACTGCCAAGGCAGTCCTCCATACCGGTCAGATTGGTGATGGTAAAGTATTTGTATATGACATTGAAAATGTCGTTAAGATCCGTACAGGCGAAGAAGGTTATCTCGCACTGCAGGATACAAAGTAAATTATTTATCAACAATCAGGTAATATTAATAAGAGACATCAGCGTATTGATTGCTGGTGTCTCTTATTTTAATCTTTCTTTCTAACAATTCCAATGGCGTTAAAAAACAGGCAGTATATTTCATGTAAATATCATAGCCACGATATCGGAAGCCTATTGTATTATATCTGGTAGGAAGTGTGTCAAGTGCAAGAACCGCTTTTTAATCTTTTGGGAAAAATCCTCTGCATACTCCCGGTATTTAAATTGCTGAAGGATATATTTC
>OGPN01001906.1_pt1 | contig 12858 bp, 10 predicted proteins | sample 1552941 | NCBI WGS metagenome assembly OGPN01 (sample SAMEA2580220, study PRJEB22360) | human gut metagenome | biome: human gut; feature: human-associated habitat; material: faeces | place: Denmark | collected 2008/2010
TCGTGACCGACAACGCCGGGAAAAAGCACTCGAAAGACGAGCAAAGAACCATTGACTCCGAAAGTCACCGAATACATTAAATAATTTCTTTAAGTCACTTAAGTGCAGGCGATTCCCCGGTGGCACGACGCTCCCGGCTCGGGAATCTCTCCAAATTTACGACTTTTACATTTAAACAACGCCTCCCGCGGTCAAAAATCTTCATTTTCTTCCACAACGAGCGAAATATCTCCGGCAAATCCGGCAAATTCCACAGGGCGGAAGCTGTACCGGTTTCCCCGGAACTCCATTTCCACCCCGCGGCGTCCCCCTCCAAGTGTCGGCCAGACAACGGCAGGCGGGAGCGGAATGTCGGCCAGCGGGAGTCCGGGAATGCGGGCAGCCTTGTAGAATGCCTCCTTGAGGGTCCAGGCTCGCAGAAGATGTTTTTCGTCGGCTCCCCACGCAAGCGATTGGGCCGCCGAAAGGAATTTCGCGGCCACGCGGCCGAGCTGCGCGCCTCGGCTGGCGGTCTCACAGTCGATGCCGATATTACGTCCGAGACGGTCTGCCGCCAGCACCACGAGCGTCTGGCAATGGGATACAGATATGCTTGCTCCGGAACCCGGGATAAAGGGCGCACCGTCCGGGCGATGGCATAGCTCCCGCCGGCCGAAAACTTCGGCCACAATCGCCATCTTGGCGGCCTGCTCGGCCTTGTCCTTGCCCTTGGCGGAGCCGACGGCCTGCTCGATTTCGTGGCGCGTTCCGGCAGCCGCAAAATGGGCGGTGGCAGCGGCGTAGACCGCTATGCTTCCTTGTCTATAGATTTCCGATACCATCGGCATTTGCAGCGGGAGTGTTAGAGGTCAAGCCGTCTGAAGGTCGGGCATTACCTTGACACGCACCGAGGCGATGCGGTGGTGCTCCACATGAAGAATCAGGAAGCGGCATCGGCCGTAGACCAGCGGCTCCTTCTCCTTGGGAAAATCCCCCTTTATGGCGAGCATCATTCCGGCAAGTGTCTCGCAGTCGCCGGCAACCTCGGCATAATCGGCCTCGTCGAGCCCCGTCACGCGGAAAAAGTCGGTCAGGAGCGTTTTCCCCTCGAAGATATATGTATCGTCTGGAAAACGTTTGTAGGTCACTTCCTCTTCATCGTACTCGTCGTTGATGTCGCCCACGATCTCTTCGAGCACGTCCTCAAGCGTCACTACTCCCTGCGTTCCTCCGAATTCGTCGACCACAATAGCCATATGGATTTTCAGGCGGCGGAAATCCTCCATGAGGTCATCGATCATTCTCGACTCGGGCACAAAATACGGCTTGCGTACGAGCGTCTGCCACTGGAAAGCGCCGTCGACACCGTCTGTACCCGTCGAGATGTGCGGCAGCAGGTCGCGCGAGTAGAGCACACCGCGGATATCGTCCTGACTGTCGCCGTAGACGGGCATACGCGAGTAGCCCTTCTCCACCACTACCTGCATCACTTCGTCGAAACTCATGTCGTAGTCAAGACCGACCATGTCGACGCGGGGAGTCATGATTTCCGAGGCGGTGGTGTCGCCGAATTTCAGAATGCCCTCAAGCATCTCCTTGTCCTGCCCTGCCTTTACGTCGGTTATTTCGAGCGCCTGGCCGAGCTCATCGGTAGTGATGGTACGGCTCTGCTTCGTTACCACGCGGTTCACTATCTTGGTGGAATGCACAAGCAGCGACGACAGCGGGTAGAACAGCTTGACCATAAAGCCAATGCCGCTTACGGCAAAGCGCGCCCAACGCATGGGCGACGTATTGGCCACGAGTTTCGGCAGAATCTCGCCGAAAAGCAGAATCAGGAATGTGAGTATTACCGTCTGGAGCACAAAGTCGAGCCATCCCGGCATCTGCGCGAAGAAATCGCTCAGTGCGAAACTCATCAACACGACGATGGTGACGTTCACCAGATTGTTGGCAATCAGAATAGTGGCGAGCAACCGCTCCGGAATCTGGAGCAGACCGGCTATCGCTCGCGAGCGCGGCGACTCGTCGAGCTCTTCGGCCTGTTGCGGCGTCATTGAGAAAAATGCTATCTCCGATCCGCTTACAAAGCCCGAAATAAAAAGCGCCACCACAGCCAGACAGAGCGCCACAATCTGGGCCACACCGAAATCGGTATTGACCATTGCGGGCGCCGCCTGAACGAGCGGCATTGCAGCGAGTCGGGAAAAATCAAGTCCGGAAAGGGCGGAATGGATGTCGAAAGCGCTGAAAGCTTCAAGCAAGCCTTCTATGGCTGGTAAAGGGTCAGTATCCAAAATATTTACGTAAATGTTTCTGTCTGCAAATATAAGAAATATTTCCCAATCCGCCACAAACACTCTCCAGCCCCCGAAGCCCCCGAAGTTCAAGTATATCCACCTGCTGTCAAACTCGGGAATTGTCCGTTCCTGAAATTGGTTGACTCAGTTTTGTATGTTAACTGAATAGCATTTACTCTATCACTAGTAAGAGTTGACTAACCGGCATCTATCCCTGGAAAATGTTGACAGATTTGAGGAAGATTAACTGATGTGGTTTACACCGGTACTTATAGCGTCTGCTCAATGTGCGCCTTCAAATGTTTGAGTGTGCGGAATATATGATTTTGGGGATAACGATTTTCTTGAAAGTGTTTATGTTCACCTTGTACTCATGGCAAACGTACATTGACACTCTTCCATCCCCCCGATTAACCGACCGCGGGCTGTTGCCAGGTCCCTATCGGTCAATGGCACACCCCGTCGCACCTCAAGTCTCCTCCGGATGGCAGGCGCTCTGAGAAAAGCAGGCGAGAGCGGCCCTGGAGCTGCGGCGTCCCGGAGCGGCAGTGTCTGAGCGCAGCGAGTTCTGCCGCTCAGCCGCAGCGCGGCCGCTCTCGCCGTAAAGTTTTTCTCCGCGCCTCTGGGTCTTTTGGTTCTTTTCGGCCTGCGAAAAGGACACCCGCCCCTGCTGCAATCATATATGGATCAAATGTGATTGCGGCAGGGGCGTCGTGTTATCGGGGCCGTAGTTTCTCTATCGGGGTGGGGAATCAGGATTCGGTGAGCTCGGTGAAGGCGAAGGGGAGGGTGGAGACGATAGAGGGGAGACGATAGATTTTATCGCGGCCGGCAAGGAGGAGCTCAACGGGGTGGCCGGCAAGCATTTCATACTCAAGGAGTGCCTGACGGCATGCACCGCAGGGGGCAGTGGGCTCACAGGTGAATTCGCCGTCAAGACCGCGGGCGGCTATGGCAATTGCCTCGAATTTAGCCTCCGGATAGCGGGCGTGGGCGTAGTAGCAGGCGGAACGCTCGGCGCAGGTGCCCGAGGGGAAAGCTACATTCTCCTGGTTTGAGCCGACCACAGTCTCGCCGTTGCTCAGGGCGATGGCGGCTCCCACACGAAAATGAGAGTATGGGGCGTAGCTGCGCTCGGTGGCTTCGCGAGCAAGGCGCACGAGCTCGGCCTCGCGCCGGTCGAGTTCTGCGTAGGTGAGTTCTTCGTATGGTATGGTAATTGTCAGGGATTTCATCGGTTCGTGCTGTAATAAGGTTTGAGATCGGAAGGTTGTTCATCAAAGTTAAATCATTATTTTCAAAAAAAAGCCAAATCGGGCCGATTTTTTTTGACCTTTCGCCTTAATTCACTAATTTTGCGCCTTGAACGCCCATATGCCCTCCGGCCTCGGGGCTATCACATTTCCGCATAACAATAAAATACGATACAACACCCCATGTCAAAAGAAAAACAGCCTGCCACCGAAACCGGTCTGGACAATCTCAACGACTCGCTCACCCAAACCGTACAGAAGGTGCAGGACAACAAGAAAATCATCACCATCTGCAGCCTTGCAGTGGTTGCAATCGCCGCAATCATTCTCGCCTACGTCTATTTCTTCCGTCAACCCGGCATCCAGAAGGCCAACGACGCCATCGGAGCGGCCGACCTCGAGCTTGCTCTGGGCAACGACTCCACCGCAATGGCAAAATACATGGACCTTGCCGACAACGGCAGCTACGAGGCGTCGAACCGCGCCGCCCTGCAGAGCGCCATACTTCTCTATGAAAAAGGAGACTACGAGAAGGCATTGAAATACGCCGACAGCTACTCCCCCACCGAGGAAATCATCGGCGCCGGCGCCAAATCGCTCAAAGGCGACTGCCTGGTGAACCTCGACCGTCTGGACGAAGCTGTAAAGGCCTACAAGGACGCCATATCGCGCTCCGACAACAACCCCGCCTACACTCCCTTCTTCCTCATGAAGCTCGCACGCGTCTACGCCGCCCAGGGCAACCACAAGGATGAGGCAGACACATATCAGACCATCCTTACCGACTATCCGCTCTACGGCCAGGCCCACAACATCGATGTGGAGAAACTCCTGGACCGCGCACGCCTCCAGGCTAAATAATGTGCTCCGCCCCATAAGGGGTGCATGCACTACCGTACATAGAAACTTCAACAGAAAGGCTCTCCCCGGGTTTCATCCAAGCCGGCGGATAGCCTTTCTTGCAAACAATAAGCCACAATTTCCACCAGCCACTTAAAATCAGAAAACACTATGTCGACAAATACAGTAGACCAACCTAAGAAAGTGACCACCTCGACGGTGGCCCGCATGAAGCAGGCAGGCGAGAAAATCGCCATGATTACCGCCTACGACTACACAATGGCCCAGCTCGTAGACGCCGCCGGCGTAGACCTTATCCTTGTGGGCGACTCGGCCGCCAACGTGATGACAGGCTACAGCTCAACCCTCCCCATCACCCTCGACGAAATGATATACCACGGCAAATGCGTGGCCAACGGCACCCGGCGCGCCATGGTGATAGTCGACATGCCTTTCGGCACCTATCAGGGCGACGAGCACACGGCGGTCCGTTCGGCCGTGCGCATCCTCAAGGAGAGCGGCGCCTCAGCCGTGAAGCTTGAGGGCGGAAGCGAAATCTGCGGGTCGATCGAGCGTATACTCTCCGCCGGCATCCCCGTGATGGGACATCTTGGACTTACCCCACAGTCGGTGAATAAGTTCGGAGGCTACGGCATCCGCGCCAAAGAGGAGGCTGAGGCCCAGCGCCTCATCGACGACGCCCTGATGCTTCAGGAGCTCGGTTGCTTCGCCCTGGTGCTTGAAAAGGTGCCTGCCGAACTTGCAGCGCGTGTGGCCCGCATGCTGCGCATCCCCGTAATCGGTATCGGCGCCGGCGCCGGCGTTGACGGCCAGGTGCTCGTGCTGCAGGACATGCTGGGAATGAACCGCGGATTCCGTCCGAAATTCCTCCGCACATACGCTTCGCTGGCAGACACCATCGAGCAGGCCGTGGGCAGCTACGTGGCCGACGTAAAATCCGTAGCCTTCCCCACAGCGGAAGAAAGCTATTGAGCCGCCAACCCCCTTTCAACACTACAATAAAAAGCGATGCGCTCTGAGTGAGCGCATCGCTTTTTATTGTATCGGACGGACTGCATGCAGCAGCCATCCGGAAGTATCAGGGAATCAGATTCCCGTGGAATCACTCATGACGGCGGGGACCACGGTCGCCACCTTCGCGGCGCGGACCGCGCGAGCCTTCACGACGGGGACCACGGTCGCCGTCGCGGCGGGGGGCGCCTTCGCGACGCGGGCCGCGCGGACGCTCGGCGGGTTCAACCCATCCTTCGGGTTTGGGCTGGAGGGCGCGGAGCGACAGGCGGTATTTGCCGCTCTTCTTGTCAATCTCGATAAGCTTCACGGTGAGCTCGTCGCCTTCCTTGATGCCGGAGGCCTCCATGTCGGGCAGACGGTCCCACGAAATCTCGGAGATGTGGAGCAGGCCGTCACGGTGGGGCATGAATTCAACGAATGCGCCGAAGTCCTGGATGGTCTGCACCTTGCCGGTATATACCTTGCCCTCTTCGGGGAGCTCGACGATGGCGTTGATCATGGCCAAAGCCTTGTCGATCGACTCCTTGTTGGCGGCAGCAACCTCGATGTAGCCGCCCTCGTCGATTTCGTCGATGGACACGGTTGCACCCGACTCTTCCTGAATACCCTGGATAATTTTTCCGCCCGGGCCGATAACGGCACCGATAAGGTCTTTGGGAATGGTCATGGTGACGATGCGGGGCACGTGGGGCTTGTAGTCCTCGCGCGGGGCGGGGATGGTCTCCTCAATGATATCGAGGATATGCAGGCGACCTTCCTTGGCCTGATTGAGAGCCTGCTCGAGAATCTCGTAGCTGAGGCCGTCGCACTTTATGTCCATCTGGGTGGCGGTAATGCCCTTACGGGTACCTGTCACCTTGAAGTCCATATCGCCGAGGTGATCCTCATCGCCGAGGATATCGCTCAGGATGGCGTATTTCGAGCCGTCGGAGATAAGGCCCATGGCGATGCCGCTGACAGGGCGACGGAGTTTCACGCCGGCGTCGAGCAGAGCGAGCGTTCCGGCGCATACGGTAGCCATCGACGAGGAGCCGTTGCTCTCGAGGATGTCGCTGACAACGCGGCAAACGTAGGGGAAGTCCTCGGGGAACATGCGCTTGATGGCGCGGTGGGCGAGGTTGCCGTGACCGATTTCACGACGGCCTACGCCGCGGGTGGGACGTGCCTCGCCGGTGGAGAAGGGGGGGAAGTTATAGTGCAGGAGGAAACGCTCGCGGCCCTGGTTGAGAACATCGTCGAGAATCTTCTCGTCGAGCTTGGTGCCGAGGGTCACGGTAGAGAGGCTCTGGGTCTCACCGCGGGTGAAGACAGCCGATCCGTGGGGGCCGGGCAGATAGTCGGTCTCGCACCAGATGGGACGGATTTCGGTGGTCTTGCGGCCATCGAGGCGGATCCCTTCGTCGAGCACGCAGCGGCGCATGGCCTCGCGCTCCACGTCGTGGTAGTAGCGTTTTACCAGGGGAGCCTTTTCCTCACGCTCCTCTTCGGGGAGAGATTCAATGTATTCATCGCAGATGGCGGCGAAGGAATCGGCGCGCCAATGCTTGTCGGCGCAGCCGGCCTTGGCAACGGCGTAAGCCTTGTCGTAGCATTTGTCGTGAACGTCCTTGCGGAGGTCTTCGTCGTTGACTTCGTGGCAGTATTCGCGCTTCACGGTCTTTCCGGCGGCTTCGGCAAGTTCGAGCTGCACCTTGCAGTGCTTGCGGATTTCCTCGTGGGCGGCCTTGAGGGCTGCGAGAAGATCTGCCTCGGATACTTCGTCCATCTCGCCCTCCACCATCATGATGTTGTCGTAGGTGGCGCCGACCATAAGCTCCATATCGGCTTTCTCAAGCTGCTCGAAAGTGGGGTCGATCACGAACTGACCGTCGACGCGGGCCACGCGCACTTCGGAGATGGGGCCGTTGAAGGGAATATCGCTGCATGTGATGGCTGCGGAAGCGGCCAGACCGGCCAGAGCGTCGGGCATATCCACGCCATCGGCAGAGAACATGGTGATGTTCACGAACGTCTCGGCATGGTAGTTGTCGGGGAAAAGCGGACGCATCACGCGGTCGACCAGGCGCGAGGTGAGAATCTCATAGTCGGAGGCACGACCTTCGCGCTTGAGGAAACCGCCGGGAAAACGTCCGGCCGACGAGAATTTTTCTTTGTAGTCTACGGTAAGGGGCATGAAGTCCACGCCCTCGCCGGCCTCGGGGGCCGACACGATAGTGGCAAGCAGCATGGTGTTGCCCATGCGGAGTTCCACTGCTCCATCAGCCTGCTTGGCCAGTTTGCCCGTCTCGAGCGTAATCTCGCGGCCATCGGGCAGGGTGATGGTCTTTTTGATCGGATTCATTCTATATAAAAATTTTTTAACTTCTTAAATCGCGCAAAGATACGAAATTTACGGCTAAGCGCCGCAAGTTTTCATGAAATTTCACACTTGCAGGAAAAACCGGACAGAAAAAGGGACGCCGGAAACAAGTTTTCAGGATAAAAATTTTTTGAAAAAGTTTGCAGCATTGAAACTTATTTGTAATTTTGTTGTCATATTGACGAGGTGAGCCACTTGCCCCCGGGCAAGTGGCCGTATCAACGCCAATATATTATAGCCCAACGTTTTTGAGTCAACGCCATGTCAACCGAAAACACATCCGTCGCATCGACAGCATCCCTCTGCCCGAAGCGCGCCGACTCGCTGGTAATCATTCCGATGTATAACGAAAAGGAGAACGCGGCCGCCATAATCGACGCCGTAATGAACCTTCCGGTGGCTTTCGACGTACTTGTGGTCGACGACAATTCGCCCGACGGGACCGCCGACATAGTGAAGAGCAAGATGGCCGAACTTCCGGGCCGCGTCCACATCATAGAGCGCGAAGGAAAGCTTGGCCTTGGGACGGCATACATAGCGGGCTTCCGCCGCGCCCTCGAAATGGACTATGAATACATCTTCGAAATGGACGCCGATTTCTCACACAACCCCGCTGACCTGGTACGCCTGCGCGAGGCGTGTGCCGAGGGTGGCGCCGACGTTGCCGTCGGTTCGCGCTACGTGACCGGAGTCAATGTGGTGAACTGGCCGATGGGGCGCGTGCTCATGAGCTATTTCGCCTCGAAATACGTTCGCGCCGTGACAGGGATGAACGTGGCCGACACCACGGCGGGATTCGCCTGCTACCGCAGCGAGGTTCTCCGCACCATGGAGCTGGACAAAATCCGCTTCAAGGGATATGCCTTCCAGATAGAGATGAAGTTCACCGCCATAAAATGCGGCTTCAAGGTTGTGGAGGTTCCCATAGTGTTTGTGAACCGAGTGCTCGGCACGAGCAAGATGAGCAGCGGCATATTCGGCGAGGCCCTTTTCGGCGTGATGAAACTGAAACTCGACTCCATAACCAGGAAATATCCGCGGCGGCAGCCGCAGTAAAAAAATAGACGGACTGCATCTCCCACCTAACGCGAAAGCAGAAATGAAACCCGTAATATTCGTCAACGGCCTGATTGTAAGCGATGGATTCCGATTCATTGGCTCCGTCGTGACCAACGGATGGATGATCAAGAGCGTCGACATGGGGAGAGTCGACATCCGCACCATCGACCGCGACGTATATGAGGTTGTGAACTGCGAGGGAAAATTCGTGCTCCCGGGCATGATCGACGAGCACGTGCATTTCCGCGATCCGGGCCTTACGGAGAAGGGCGACATCGCCACCGAGAGCCGTGCGGCCCTGGCCGGCGGCGTGACGAGTTTCTTCGATATGCCCAACACGTCGCCACAGACCACGACCATCGAGGCGTGGGAGCAGAAGATGCAGCGCGCCGCCCAGGCGTCGGCCGCCAACTACGCCTTCTTCCTCGGCGCCACCAACGACAATCTCGACCAGATTCTCGCGGCCGACTACACGCGCATCCCCGGAGTGAAACTTTTCATGGGGAGCTCCACGGGGGGCATGCTCGTCGACAACGACGACACAATCGTAAAACTTTTCCGCAATTTCCACCGCGTAATCGCCTGCCACGCCGAGAGCGAGGCTGTAATCGCGGCCAACCGACGGAGGCTCAGCGCCATGTATCCGGGCGGCATCCCTCTGGAATGCCACAGTTCGGTGCGCTCGGCCCGCGCATGCTTCGAATCGACGGCCCATGCCGTTAAGCTGGCGCGCGCCACGGGTGCACGGCTCCACGTAATGCACATCACCACGGCCGAGGAGCTGCAGCTTTTCAACTCGGGAGGCATCACCGGCAAGCGTATCACCGCCGAGACCTGCCCGCATTATCTCTGCTTCACCGACAAATCGGTGGCCGAGACCAACGGGCTGACCAAGTGCAACCCCGCCATAAAGACCGACGACGACCGGCGCGAGCTGCTTCGCGCCGTGGCCGACGGGCGCATCGATGTGGTAGCCACCGACCACGCTCCCCATCTACTTTCCCAGAAGCAAGGCAACGCGCTGACGGCTGCCTCGGGCATGCCCTCGGTTCAGTTCGCACTGCCGGTAATGATGACTCTGGCCGGGCGCGGGTATTTCACACTGGAAGATGTTGTGGAGCGCATGGCCTCGGCTCCCGCAAAGCTCTACGGTGTATCGCGCCGCGGATTCATACGCCAGCAGTATTCGGCCGATATCGTGATTGTAGACCCCGACGCCGACTACACCGTGGACCGCGCCGACGTGATAAGCGCCTGCGGGTGGAGTCCCTACGAGGGGATGCGCCTGCGCTACCGCGTGGAACAGACGTGGGTCAACGGCCAGCAGGCCTATGTCGATGGCCGTTTCACAGGCCGACAGACAGCCCTGCCTGTGCGCTTCGATGTCTGAACTCACCCACCTCCCTTCGTCCCCTTTTTAATTTAGCATTTCCATTTCCCACGGTTTTCAACAATCGGGGGCAGTTATCAACATTTCTGCTTAAATGATGTGAAAACGTTTCGGCGCGTGCGGATTTTTATCCAAATTTGCAGCCGAAACGGGCGTGGAACATTGGCCACCCGCCTCATTGGCAACAGATAGCCTCGCGCGGCGCCACCGAACGTTCCACAGCGCGCATATCCTTATCTCCACATTTTCTATGGGAAAAATCATAGCAATCGCCAACCAGAAAGGTGGCGTGGGAAAAACCACCACCACAATCAACCTCGCGGCTTCGCTGGCCATGCAGGGCAAAAATGTGCTTATAATCGACGCCGACCCCCAGGCCAACGCCACTTCGGGCTACGGAATCGACCCGCGCACCATGCAGAGCAGCATATATGAGTGTCTTGTCGACGAATATCCGGTAGACGGCGCTCAGGTATCGACCTGCGTCGACGGTCTCGAGCTGGTAGGCTCGCGCATCGACCTTGCAGGTGCCGAACTCGAGCTGATTGAGAAGCCGGAACGCGAGAAGGTGCTCCGCCGCCTGCTCCACGACGTGGCCGGCAAATACGATTTCATACTTATCGACTGCTCGCCCTCGCTGGGACTCATCACAGTGAACGCCCTGACGGCCGCCGACTCGGTAATCATACCTGTGCAGGCCGAATATTTCGCGCTCGAAGGCATCAGCAAACTTCTCAACACCATCCGCATAATAAAATCGAAGCTCAATCCCGACCTCGAGATAGAGGGATTCCTTCTGACGATGTACGACGCACGCCTGCGCCTGGCCAACCAGATTTACGAGGAGCTGAAGAGCCACTTCGGCGATATGGTGTTCAATACGGTGATTCCGCGCAACATACGTCTGAGCGAAGCACCGTCACACGGGCTTCCTGCCATTCTCTACGACCCCGAGAGCCGCGGCGCGACATCGCACATCGCCCTGGCCAAAGAGCTCATCTCCAAAAACTGACCTCCCCCACATTATATAGAACATATAAATAAACTATGGCACAACACCGCAACGCCCTCGGCCGAGGCCTGGGCTCGCTCATATCTATGGACGACACCCCCGCACGCGGCTCGTCGGCTATCAGCAACATACCCCTCGACCAGATTTCGCCCAACCCGGAGCAGCCGCGTACCACCTTCGACGAGGACGCGCTCGACGAACTGGCCACCTCCATCCGCGAGCTGGGCATAATCCAGCCGCTCTCCCTGCGCAAGGTTGGTCCAGACTCCTACCAGATTATCGCAGGCGAACGCCGCTTCCGCGCCGCGCGCATCGCGGGACTCGACGCCGTGCCGGCCTACATCCGTACGGCCAATGAGACCGAGCTCACCGAGATGGCCCTGATTGAGAATATCCAGCGCGAGGACCTCAACGCCATCGAGATAGCCCTGACGTTCAAGAAACTGATCGACCAGTACAGCCTCACCCAGGAGCGTCTTTCGGAGCGCATCGGCAAGAAGCGCGCCACGGTGGCCAACTTCCTGCGTCTGCTCAGGCTCCCTGCCGAGGTTCAGCTCGGGCTGCGCGACAAGCGCGTCGACATGGGCCACGCCCGCGCGTTGCTATCGATCGACAATCCTTCGGCGCAGCTCAAGATATATAAGGAGATACTGCGCCATGGGCTCTCGGTGCGCAAGGTAGAGGAACTTGCCAAAGCCTATCAGGAAGGGAAGAAGAAAGATGACTCCGGTGCTCCGGCATCCGAGGCTTCCCGCCGCTTTGCCAACCACGATTTCGACCTGCTCAAGAAACACCTCTCGGCGGCGTTCGGCGCTCCCGTTAAATTTTCATGCGACCGCAAGGGTCGCGGCCAGATCACCTTCAGCTTCGCCGACGAGGAGGAACTGGCACGCCTGATTTCCACATTCGACAAACTACACTGAAAACAGCCACCCACATGACCGACTCACGACCTCTGATTCTCATCACAAACGACGACGGCATAGAAGCCCCCGGGCTTTTTCATCTCATCGACTGCGTGGCAGAGCTGGGCGACATAGTCGTGGTTGCTCCCGCGCGACCTCAGTCGAGCCAGTCGAGTGCTTTCACTGTGAACGCGCCGCTGCGCGTGCGCGACCACGCCGGCTACCATGGCGCGACGATGCACTCGGTCGACGGAACTCCGGTGGACTGCGTGAAGCTGTCGATGCACCATATCCTGCCGCGCCGCCCCGACCTGATCCTTTCAGGCATCAACCACGGCTCCAACGCCGGAAATTCCCTGATTTATTCGGGTACGATGGGGGCTGCACTCGAAGGCTGCATGCAGGGAATCGCCTCGGTGGGATTCTCGTTGCTGCACCATTCGCTGAAAGCCGATTTTTCGGAATGCACGCCTTACGTGACCGACATGGCACGTAGGGTGCTCGACCACGGGTTGCCCCACGACGTATGTCTCAACATCAACTTCCCTGCCAAGGTACACATCGAGGGAATGAAGGTGGTGCGCGCTGCACGCTCCCACTGGACGGAGGAATACCAGACATACACAGACCCCCACGGCAAGCCTTTCTACTGGCTTACGGGGAGTCTGGTGAACGAAGAACCGGAAATGGCCGACACCGACCTCTACTGGCTCCCCCGATCTCAAG
>OGPN01001909.1_pt1 | contig 12854 bp, 7 predicted proteins | sample 1552941 | NCBI WGS metagenome assembly OGPN01 (sample SAMEA2580220, study PRJEB22360) | human gut metagenome | biome: human gut; feature: human-associated habitat; material: faeces | place: Denmark | collected 2008/2010
AAACCTTTGATTGATAAAATTGTGAATGGTGCCCAGCCTATCGATCAGTTTGTTTTTAAAGATGATGATGGTAGTTATTATATGTATTATGGTGGTTGGCACCATTGCAATATGGTAAAGTTGAGTCCGGATTTATTGAGTCTTGTTCCTTTTGATGATGGTTCGTATTATAAATCTGTCACTCCTGAGAATTATGTGGAAGGACCCTTTATGCTGAAACGGAATAATAAATATTATTTTATGTGGTCGGAGGGTAGTTGGGGCGGCTCAGATTACAGTGTAGCCTATGCCATTGCAGATTCTCCATTCGGTCCTTTCAATCGTATCGGAAAAATATTGCAGCAAGATGAGACAGTGGGTACAGGAGCGGGACATCATTCGGTAATTCAAATTCCCGGAAAAGATGAATGGTATATTGTTTATCATCGCCATCCGTTGGGGGATGCAGCTCCGAATCATAGAGAGGTTTGTATAGACCGTATGTATTTTGATGAGAATGGGTTTATAAAACCGGTGGAAATGACTTTTAAAGGTATTGGTGTGAATAGATTGCCGGATTAAGCGCGAAGCGATAGAATATCATTGTTATTAGGGAGTGTTTATTTTGATAGGAGTGTATTTTCCTTACAAAATAAACACTCTCTATTTGGGGTATTTATACCTGCTGTCATATCTTATGACTCTTTGATTGGTTACTCTACGATGAACGCCTCGTTTCTCTACGGAGATCGGGGCGTTTGTCGTAGAGAAACGACTCATTCCTCGTAGAGAAAAATATGCAGTTTTTAATTGTTTGTTAATCAGATCTTTATGTAAGTTGTTGTTTGTCCTTAATTTTCAATTGCTTAAACCTGCGATTCTGTTTCTTTTTGGGGATTTTTATTGCTGAATTACTTACATATATGTCTGAGCTGAGGATGACTTTGATTCTTCATTACTAAATCGTTGAAGAAAAAATATACAGAGAACCGTTATTGATAGAGTCTATATCAATAACAGGCTTTTTCAAATAATAATGCGAACCGGTGGTTGGATATTTAGTTCAAACCTGATCCGAAATGAGCTGAACTTACCACAGAGTTTCACAGAGTATCACGGAGTACTATTTATCTGCGTTTCAATAAAGATTTAAAACTCTGTATTACTCTGTGGTGAAACCGTTCGTACTTGAACTTTTATCCCTATCCCTCGCGGTATCTCCTCCTTATAGAAAGCAGGTTAATGTCTTGTTAATGTTTTCAATTCGAAAATGTGCTCTAAAGGTATCTGTAGTCGCGGTTATTAATGTTCTGTTAATGGTTTCGTTAATTGTATCGACCTATTTTTGCATCAAACAAAAATGTTATAATGAAAAAAGCTCCTTTAATTGTATTCTTATCTATAGTAAAAAAGGAAACTATCAAATCGATGATATTTTTTCCGGTGGACTATGTGAATCCGTTGGTAGGAACACTCTCTAAAATTACGTTATCTACGGGAAATCCACCTTCTTTGAAAATAGATGGAAAAGAATATAATCATAATTGGCTGAAACATGACGGACTACTGAATGGTGTGGTTCTTGATTTTGACATGAACACTTCATCGAGTATGCAACGGGGGAAAAATGTTAAAGACTTCCCTTATTCTTTAAGTAACGAAAATAAATAAACATAGATGAAATTACAGAAGTTTTTACTATTAAGCTGTTTCATGTTTACTTTGGGCTGTAGTAACATGGATAAATCAGATGTTATGGAACCAGTAGCTTATGTGGATCCGTATATTGGAACCGGAGGACATGGGCACACATTTTTAGGAGTTGCTACTCCGTTCGGAGCAGTACAGATCGGTCCTAATAATATAAATAAAGGGTGGGATTGGTGTTCAGGGTATCATTACTCTGATTCGATTGTAATTGGTTTTTCACATTTACATCTCAATGGAACTGGCTGTAGTGATACTGGTGATCTGTTGTTTATGCCATATACAGGGAAAGTGCGTACACAGCCGGGTACCCAGGATGATCCATTATCCGGTTATGCTTCTTATTATTCTAAAAGTAATGAGAAGGCTTTACCTGGATATTATGAAGTACTATTAGAGACCCACCATATAAAAGTAGAATTGACAGCATCAGATCGGGTTGCCTTTCATAGATACACTTTTCCGAAGATTGCAGAAAAGTATGTGATGATTAATTTAAAAGATGCTAATGGAGACGATCGTCCTACTGATACTTATTTGGAACAAGTGAATGATACTACTGTCAGAGGGTATCGTTGTTCTACAGGATGGTCTAAACAGCAGCAGGTTTATTTTACAGCTGTTTTCTCCGAACCGGTACATTTGGCTTTGTATCATGATTCAATATCGGTACAAGGAAGCATTTTACAGGGAGTAGATGTGAAGGGAAATATAATTGTTGCATCTGATGTAGAGAAGCTTGACATGAAAGTGGGAATATCTCCGGTAAGCATGGAGAATGCAGCAGCTAATATCCAGCAAGAAATAGCGGATTGGAATTTTGAACGGATTGTCGGTGAAACAACAGCCAAATGGAATGCTGAATTATCCAAGTTGCAGGTGACGACTACAGATACGGTAGCAAAGCGTATTTTTTATACAGCCTTATATCATGCTTTTATACAACCTACCATGTTCAACGATTATAATAAGGAATATAGAGGTACAGATAAGAATGTGTATGGTGACCCGGGTTTTACTAATTATACTGTATTCTCACTGTGGGATACGTATCGTGCAGCTCATCCGTTGTATACATTGATACAACCGGGACGTGTCCCCGATTTTATTAATTCAATGTTGGCTATTTATGAACAGCAAGAACGTTTACCGGTGTGGCATTTGTATGGCTCAGATACAAATGAAATGATTGGTATTCAGTCAGTTCCTGTTATAGCAGATGCTATATTGAAGAATGTGAAAGGGTTCAATTACGAACGAGCTTATCAGGCAATGAAGGCTTCAATGATGTCTGATTATAAGGGATTATCGTATGTGACAAAGCTTGAATACATTCCTGCAGATAAAGAGAAAGAATCAGTGGCCAAGGGGTTGGAATATGCTATTGCTGATTGGGGAGTAGCACAGGTAGCTCAAAAGCTGGGTAAGGTGGAAGATTATGAATATTTTTCAAAACGTGCCTTGGCTTATCGAAAATATTGGGATGGGGAGACACATTTTTTCAGAGGTAAAAATCAGGATGGCTCTTGGCTTACCCCGTTTAACCCAGTTCATTCAACTCACCGGAATGATGCTTATTGTGAAGGAAACGGCTGGCAATATACCTGGCTGGTACCTCATGATGTGGAAGGCTTGATTTCTTTGTTTGGCGGTGAGGATGCATTTGTTTCAAAATTGGATAGTTTGTTTTTAGTTAATGCCGATTTGGGTGATGAGGCTTCTCCTGATATTTCCGGTCTGATCGGGCAATATGCACATGGTAATGAACCTGGGCACCATACAGTATATCTTTATGCATATGCCGGTCTGCAATGGAAAACAGCAGAGAAGGTAGATTATATCTTGTCACGAATGTATAGTGATTTACCGGATGGTTTACAGGGGAATGAGGATTGTGGGCAGATGTCTTCCTGGTATGCATTTTCTGCATTAGGTTTTTATCCGGTCAATCCTTCTAATGGAATCTATGTTTTCGGTAGGCCGATTTTTGACAAGGTTACTTTGAAATTACCAGAAAATAAGATATTTGAAATAAGTACGATAAACAATTCAAGGGAGAATAAATATATCCAGTCTATTAAGTTGAACGATCTACCGTATAATAAATCTTATATCTCTCATGCCGATATAATGAATGGTGGAACATTAGTTATTACAATGGGAAATGAACCGAATAAGGGATTTGGGGCGGATATGGATTGCCGTCCGAGATCCACTATAAAATAAGTGTATTATTAATAATTAAATTTTTAGTATTATGAAAAAGAATGATTACAAAAAAATTGTTGTATCCTGTTTTTGCAGTATGATGCTGGTTTCAGGTGTTTTGGCACAGGAAAGTGAGAACTTATATGCTGGAGGTAGTGGGAAAAAAGCAGACCCTTATTTAATAGAAACACCTGCTCAATTTGATGCCATACGCGAGAATCGTAGTGCTTATTTTAAATTGATGGCTGATTTGGATTTTGCCTCTTATGAAAAGGAAGGGGGCTGGTGGCCATTAGCCGAATGGGGAAGCGGTGATGGTTCGGATGCTCGTTTTGGTGGTACATTTGATGGTAACGGATATAAGATATCTAATTTGATGGCCAAACATGGTGATGATACCGGTGCACATGATATGAGTGTTTTTGGTGTTGTCGACGGTGGTACAATTAAAAATCTATTGCTTGAAAATGTGACGGTTGTTGGTGGCGGACGTTTAGGCATTGTGTCGGGATTTACTCGTAATGCTACGTTTGAGCAAATAGGAATTATCAACAGTTCTTGCTCGAATATTGGAACCGGTTCTAATTCCGGTGGACTCGCTGGACCATGTGCAGGTACTACTGTAATCACTAACTGTTATACAATTGATTGCAATGTAATGGCTAAATCTACAGATGGTGAGACCGGAGATGCCGTTGGTGGAATAGTAAGTTCTGGGAATGCTACAGTAATGTATTGTTATTCGACTTCTACTATTGAAGGTAAAACAAATGTCGGAGGTATTGTCGGTGCTAATGATGGAGCTACGGTTACTTCTTGTTTGTCTTTAAACAAAGATATTAAAGGGGAGGTTGAAGTGACTCACCGGATTGTGGGTAAGAGAAATGGTGGAGATGTTTCTGACAATTATGCACACTCTTCAGTTTTGTTGAATGGTCAATCTGTGACAGAAGGAACCGGAGCTGATACTGATAATGGAGAAACAGTAGAGGAATTGACAGAAGAATTTTATGTAGATGATTTGGGTTGGGATTTTGATGAGGTATGGAAAATAGATTCGAATATTTCTCCTTATCCGATATTTAAATGGCAGACAAAAACAACTGGAATTGAATATATTAAAAAGGCTACTTATAACGTTTATGTGACTACGGAAGGTATTCGGGCAGAAGGTCTGAATGGAAATGAAATGATTTATGTTTATACAACGAATGGTGTATTGGTGGCTAAACAGATAGCTGAAAATACAACAGAAGATATTTCTTTGACAGAAAAAGGTATTTATGTAGTCAATGTTATTTCAAACGAAGCTTCTCAGGCATTTAAAGTTGTGAAATAAATCAAAGTAGGAGGGGATACGCTCAGTCGGTCCCTTCTTTTCTATCTCTTTTAATTTTTTTAATTTAGAATTGCTTGTTAAAGTGATGGCTGAATAACAATAATCTAATAGGACGTATGAAAAAAAAGACAATTTCTTTACATGAAAAAGCTGTTTCAATGCTTTCTCACTACTCTCATTCTTTTCTGCTTTTGTTCTTTGTTGTGGTGAGTTGTGCTACAGCTTTAGCGGGAAATGATCAGCAGCAGAAGATTTCCGGGGTTGTGAGAGATCAGGCGGGTGATCCTTTACCAGGGGTTAATATCGTATTGGTAGGAACAGATACAGGTACGATAACTGATATAGATGGTGCTTTTAGCTTGAATGTATCCAGTGACAAAGCAGTATTAAAATTCTCATTGATTGGTTTCGCTTCAAAAGATGTTGCTCTGAAGGGGAAAACTGTGGTAAATGTAACTTTAAGTGAAGATACTCAGATGATAGATGAAGTGGTAGTAGTAGGTTATGGTACACAGAAAAAAGCAACTTTAACAGGCGCTATCAGTACGGTAGGTACAGATGAACTGACAGCTACTCCAACTTCGAATGTTCAGAATATGCTGACTGGTAAATTGCCGGGCGTACGTATTCAGCAACGTACAGGAGAGCCAGGCAGTTATGATGCTAAAATGGATATTCGTGGTCTGGGTACTCCTTTGATAGTCATTGATGGGATAGTGAGAGAAGTCTCTGATTTTCAACGGTTGGAAGCTAATGATATTGAGAGTGTGTCTGTATTGAAAGATGCATCTGCTACTGCCGTTTATGGTGTACGTGGAGCGAACGGAGTTATCCTTGTGACTACAAAACGTGGTAATTCCGGTAAAGCTAAAGTTTCTTTCTCCGGTGAGTTCGGTATTACACAAATCAACCGTATTACAAAAATGGTGAATGCCGAAGAATATGCAACATTGATGAATGAAGGTTTGGTGAATGAAGGGCAAGCACCGAAATATACAGAGCATGATATGCAATTATACCGCAACCAGTCCAGCCCGTTTACTCATCCGGACAACGACTATATAGATATGTTTACCAAACTAGGTACACAACAAAAGTACAATGTCAATGTATCGGGAGGAAACGAACGGCTTAAATATTTTGTGTCATTAGGCTATTTTCATCAGAACGGAACCTACGAAACTGATATCGAAAAATTAAAAAAGAAACCAGATCTGGCCAAATTGATTGCCATTAACCCGGAACTGGATAATTTACTCCAGCAACCAGACTACAACTCTGCCTACTACTATAATCGTTTCAACGTACGAACCAACCTAGATATACAAGTTACTAAAGACTTCAGTATTGGCGTTGACTTCAGCTATCGTACCGGAAGCAAGAACCGTCCCAACTCCGAAGGAGATGCCAGCCGTGCATTTAACAATATGACCCGTACACCTGCCAATGCATTCCCGCTAGTCAACGAAAACGGAACTTTTGCAGCCGTTCCAAATCTTGTGAGAGCCAACCCACTACACGCATTCCTCTATCAGGGATATAGAAAGGACAACGACAGTGCTTTGGAAGGAACTGTAAAACTGAACTACGATTTACATGCTATTACTAAAGGATTGAGTATCGGAGGTAAATTCTCCTACAATAGTTATATCGAAGACAACGGTATGGGCTTGAATGTGGTGGAACCTGTATGGAAATATAATGAGAATGGAACATACCAACGCCTACTTGCCAAAGTATTCCCTTCTCTCATCAATTTTGCATCCGGAGCAAAAAAACGTGTATACTGGGAAGCATTCGTGAATTATTCACGTCAATTTGCAGAAAAACATAATGTTTCGGGACTTATTTTATACAACTATAACTCTCACCAAGCACCGGGCGATGGTGAATATGGAGGGCTACCGCAGGTATATCAAGGACTGGTAGCCCGTGCCAACTATGATTTTGAAGGTAAATACTTAGTAGAAATCAATTTAGGATACAATGGTTCCAACAGATTTGTTGAAGGCGAACGATATGCATTATTCCCTTCCGCATCCGTAGGCTGGATTGTTACTAACGAATCTTTCCTAAAAGACAGCAAACTATTACCTTACTGGAAAATAAGAGCTTCATTAGGACAAGTCGGTAATGACAAATTCGGAAGTAATTTTGCCTATTATTCGGAAGCGACCTATGCCGCAGGCACCAATTACAATTTCGGTGAATCTCCAACTGCAGCCAGTGGAGGACTCTTGGAAGGAAAAGCAGCACAGATTGTAAGTTGGGAACGTTCTACCAAATTCAATATCGGTATGGACACACGCTGGTTTGAAGGTAAATTAACCTTGAATGCCGAATACTTCCGCGAAAACCGTACCAACATCCTGAAAACTCCCTCACGCACCAACATCATTTCCGGAGTGACAAGTTTTTCTCCACAAAATCTAATGGAAGTAAAAAATCAAGGTGTAGAAGTAGAAGTAGGGTGGGATCATAAGATCAAAGACTTCGGCTATCGCATCAAAGCAAACATTGCCTACAACCACAATGAGATTATCGAACAAAATGAACAGATACGTAAATATCCTTATATGAACCGTACCGGAGGTTCTATCGGACAACAGTTCTCACTGATAGCCGACGGATTCTACAATACATATGCCGAAATCGCAGCCGGCCCGACGCAATACGGAACCTTACAACCTGGAGACGTCCGTTTCCGTGATATCAACGGAGACGGTGTTATCAATGATTACGACATAGCACCTTTCGGTTTCTCGGATGTACCCGAAATAACCGGCTCATTCCAAGTTGGTCTGTCTTACAAAAACTTCGACCTGACCGTTATGTTCCAGGGAGCAACACGTGTAACAATTCCACTGACAGGTGAAGTTGCATGGGAGTTCTTCAATCTTGGTTCTGCTCTTGCCGACAGACATTTGGCCAGATGGACTCCTGAAACACAGCAAACTGCGACTTATCATCGTATGAGCAATTCTTCAGGCTCCAATCAGAACAACTTCAAATCATCTTCAATGTATTTGTATGACGCTTCTTATCTGCGACTGAAGAATGTAGAGTTATCCTACAACTTCCCTAAAAAGTGGTTTACCCACACCCCGATATCCGCATTAAGGATGTATGTCAACGGATTCAACCTGCTTACTTGGGATAAGTTAAAAGTGATCGACCCGGAAGCACAACCTGCCAATCGCGGAAACTTCTACCCTCAGCAAAGAATCTATAATCTTGGAGTAAACGTCACATTCTAACCTCTGATAACAATTCGATATATGAAGAAAAATATTATTCTAACAGCCTTTTCCCTACTGCTCCTATACGGATGTACCGGTGATATGGAACGAATCCAGACAGGAACGAACACGGAAGAATTAATCTATGCAGACGCAGCAAAGACAAGGCAGATTTTAAATAACCTATATGCCCGCACGCGTCTAACACAAGGTAGCTTCTCCAGTTTCTCCGGAGATGGAGTAACTTTCCTTGACTGTGCAACAGACAACGCATATGCACCTATTGAATATTCATCAGCACATACGCATGGTAAGTCAACCATGTCTGCCTCTGATATTGCAATGAACGGAGGACATCCCTGGACCTTCTATTACAATAGTATCCGTAACGCAACTCTATTTATACAAAAAGTAGACAAATCGGTACTGTCTGATGAAGAAAAAGCCTCCTCAAAATTACAAGCGCGTTTCTTACGGGCACTGTATTATGCAGAATTATACCGTTGGTACGGAGGAGTCGTGTTGCTGGGAGATGAAATCATCTCTCCTACCGACTTGGACCGTTCGCGTTCAACTGCAGAAGCAACCGTCGACTATATCGTTTCCGAACTGGCAGATGTTGCATCACAACTTCCATTAGAATGGGACGCCCCCAATTACGGGCGTGCTACCAAAGGAGCGGCACTGGCCTACATAGCCCGTACCAAACTTTATGCTGCCAGCAAACTAAACAACCCGTCTATGGATCGTAAGAAATGGGAAGATGCCAGAGACGCATTATCAGCAGTTATGGGATTGAATATCTATGATTTATATTATGACACGCAAAATCCGGAATTAAGTTATGCACATTATTTCTGCGAGCGTAAAACCAAAGAAAATATATATACATATCTACTCGCTGCCAATGCCACCATGCATAGTAATCTTCCCCAAGGAGCTCCCTGGAATGAAAAATCTTATGTGGGATGTACTCCCACTCAGAATCTGGTAGATGCTTACGACATGAAAGACGGTACTGAACCAATCACCGGATACGATGCCAATGGCCAGCCTATCATTAATAAAAATTCAGGATATGACGATAAGAATCCTTATGAAAACCGGGATCCACGCCTTAAAATGACAATCTTTTATCATGGCAACACATTCGATCTTAATGGTTCCCAACAAGCGTTGGATATGACTGACGTAGATGATAAAAGCAAATCATCCGGTTATCTCGTCCTGAAATATCTCGACGATAGAATCGGACACAAAAGTTCGGGAAACTCCAATTATGACTGTAACCCCCAAATGATACGTTATGCGGAAATATTACTTGGGTATGCAGAGACACTTAATGAATTGGGTGACAGCAAAAATGCAGTAAAAACAGTCAACCTGATACGTAAACGTGCCGGTGTAGGAGAATTAGATGAAAACAAAAATTGGAATAAGGACGAACTCAGACAGCGCATCTACAAAGAATATCGTGTAGAATTTGCATTCGAAGACAATCGTTTCTTCGATGCCCGCCGATGGGCCAAAGCGGAAGAATGGTTCTCTAAACCAGTATACAAGGTTACTGTAACAGGCAGCCTAGAAAATCCTACATATACCAGAAGCCTGCTGGAAGAACGTATTTTTCTTTCCAAATGTTACCATTTCCCAATCCCGCAGCAAGAAGTTGACAACAGTCAGAATATTGAACAAAACGCCGGGTGGTAATCAGATTTATAAACCAATAATTTTACAATAATATGAAAGCAAAACATTTATTTTATACGTTATTTATCTTCCTGTTTTCACTTACCTCTTGTGAAAATGAAGCTAATATTGATTATGTTCCTACTGTACTATTCAATTTTGAAGGAGGAACGAACTTGGTAACTACTCCGAAAGGTATCAAAGAATATACGGTAAAAGGAAGCATCACTTCTGCAGCAGGACTTACCTCCTTCGTTATCAGCACAGCCAATGCTGAAACCGGTACGGCGATATCTGTCATCGAGAGTACCAGACAAACATTTGACGAACCTAAAAGTAATTATGATTTTTCATATACTATAACAAACCTGTCAGAAAACAAAGCGATCAAAATTAGTGTAACTGATGCTGAAGGAGAAGACTTTCAGAAAAACTTTGTAGTAGAAATCACTCCTGCTGTTATCTTTTCTGAACATAGTGATAAGAAATTGGAATCAGTTGACAAATATTGGGGAGTATTCTATGCCGAATGGTTATATGGCCGCATCTATAAGAGCCGTGAAGCGGGTAAATATGCTGCTGAAGTTAATATAGGTATGGAAAATAAGAATGGAAAAGCAGTATTAATCTCTCCTGCCAAGCATAGCTTAACCTTTAACGGTGCTCGCAATACTAAATTCGGAGTTACGAATATGACCTTAGAACAGTTCAACGCAATCAGCAGAATTGATGACACTCCTCTAAAGAATTTGTCACCAACAACAGAAAGTATTGAAATAGAGAATGGAAAAGTATATGCATACCAGACGCAAGATGGACAAAAAGGAGTGGTATATATTCAAAACCTGACTGGTAATGCCGGCAGTACTGACGATCCGACGGTTACGGCAACGATTGTCACCAAGTTACAAGCGAAATAAACAGTTATCAACATAAGTTATACGGAATAGGGTGTGTCTCTCATTGACAAGACAGAGACGCACCCTATTCAATTTTGTTTCAAAGGTTTAAAACTATTTGTTTCCCGTAATGAAACTGGAAGTTTCAAGCCTTGGAAACAAAAGTTTCAAGCGTCTGAAACTAAAGTTTCCCACCGGTGAAACTATGGTTTCTGTACGGCGAAACCAAAGGTTCCAATGCATGAAACTATTGGTTTTGCCGTATGAAACAGTTATTTCATGGGTAAGAGCGGGAGTGGAAACGATTGGATGCTGTTCAATAAGTCAACCTTTCCTTCATTGATAAGTCTCAGAATTAACTCTCCCAACAGTGTGTTTTGTCGGGTAGACCTAGTACAGGTAAAGCTTTTCGAGTTATTTTTGTTCTTCTCCCTCAAACACCAGTTCTACTTTTACAGGGAAATGGTCCGAGGGCGTGCGGGCTTGATAAGCTTTGATGTCGATTTCTTCCGGACAGTCCGTTGCGTCCTTCTTGCCTCCGTTTCCTCTGATACTGCGATACGTGTCTGTCAGCACACCATATCTTTTTACTTTGAAAACAGGAGAGACGAATACATGGTCGATGCGGCTTTCCGTGAAACTGTCCGGATCGAAATCATTGAATGTTCCGTTGGTTGCATAGCGGAAGTCACACTTTTCATAAGAGTCGCAAAGCACACCTTTGCTGACAAAAGCGTCATAAGACTGATGAGTCTGGTCAACGTTGAAGTCGCCGGTCAGGATAGCCGGAAGCTCTTTACCCTTACCGAGTTCCTTCATCTTGTCTTGCACGAGATAAGCACTTTCCACGCGGGCCTTCTTGCCGATATGGTCCATGTGCAGGTTGAAGAATAGAAATTCAAAGCCCGTATCTTTGCATTTGAAGTGTCCCCAACTGCAAATGCGGGGCAGGACTGCATCCCAGCCTTTACTCGGCACGTCCGGAGTCTCCGACAACCAGAAATCGCCTTTCTCTATCACATCAAATTTGTCGGTGCGGTAGAAGATAGCGGAGTGTTCCCCCTTCTCTTTGCCATCATCGCGGCCTACACCTATATAGTCATAACCGGGTAATGCTTCTTTCATGTCCTTCAGCTGGTGAATGAAACACTCCTGTGTTCCGAAAATATCGAAATCGTGGTATTGCACCATTTTGGCAATGACCGGATAACGTTGTCCCCAACCGTTTCCTTTGGCAGAATCGGAGCCGTTGGCGTTTCTGAGGTTATAGGAGGCAACGGTGATAGAGGTCGGTTGATAACTGTGGCAACCACAAAATACGACCGCAACGAGGGCAATGAGTAAAAGGCTTCTTAGCTTCATGTTTATTCAGTTAGTTTGGGTGGATAATTTATTGACTTCCAAAAGTACAATATTTTATCCAAACAAGTAAGTATGTAGGTACAAAAAAAGTCACCCCCGGAATAGACGAAGTAGGGGTGACTTTTTTGTAGTGTGCTTACTATTATTCAGCAGACTTTGTTCTGAGAGTTTTTGGTAAGGTTATTCCTTGACAGGCTCAGCCGGTTTGTCTTTGGATGCAGTGTCTTTGACTACTGTATCATTGACAAAAGCGGTTGGTGCACTCAGTTCTGTTTTCACAGGTTCGTCTTTTTTAGTTACAGTGTCTTTGACTACTGTATCATTAACGATAAGTGCGGCATTAACTTCTGACTGGGCTGTCGCAGCTTTTTCAGAGTTCTGAGCCTTTACAAGGAATGAACCACCACAAACAAACATAAACATTGCTACTAC
>OGPN01001910.1_pt1 | contig 12843 bp, 14 predicted proteins | sample 1552941 | NCBI WGS metagenome assembly OGPN01 (sample SAMEA2580220, study PRJEB22360) | human gut metagenome | biome: human gut; feature: human-associated habitat; material: faeces | place: Denmark | collected 2008/2010
CAGATTTCGCGAATCTTCTGCCAGTATCCGGGGGCGGGCAGTTCGTTATCCGCAAAGTTACCGTGTTGATAAGGTTGCGAAATGAAGCCTGCGATTTGTCCTTCGTACTGTTGGCAGAGAGCCTCGAATTGTTCGGGATGGTTCCACTCGATATAAAGGTTGTTGCAAACGTCTTCTTCGATGATGCCCGAATAGCCGAGTTTTTGCGTCCAGGGAGATACGCCGTGGTACCAGCCTTTCGTCAAAACCATTTTCTTGCGTCCGGTATAAGCACGCGCGATCATCATCGCAAACTGCGTGACGTCGTTGCCGTTCTTTGCGAAGAATGCCCAGTCGGCCATATTGATGGTCTTGCAAACTTCTTCCGCAAATTCGACGGTGATATCGCTGATAAGCGTGGTGCAGTCGCCCTTCTTTCTCTGAGCGGCGGCGGCAGCGTCGACGTCGGGATCGTTATAGCCCAGATAGTTGGGGCCGTAACCGCACATATAGTCGATGATTCTGTTGCCGTCGATATCGTATATGTACGCGCCTTGCGCGTGATCCATATATAAAGGATACGACGATACGGGAACCATACAGCCCTCGGAAGGTCCGAGATGTCCGTAAATGCCCGCGGGGATACAATTCAGAGCCCTTTTGAAAGTGGCCTGGCTTTTGGTAACGTCAATTATCTTTTTGGGTTCGTAAACGAGATTCATAATTTCCTCCTATCCGAGATATGCGCTGACGAGGTTGAGCATCTTTGCCATTTGTTCCAGCATATCGAGACGTCCTCTTACCTGGAAGTCGCCGCTGCCCATACCGCCGAAACTCGACGCGTCGCCGTTCAGCAAGTCGTGCGCGAATTCCATATTCGCAAAGAACATTTGTGCCGACCAGTCGTCGATTGCGCCCTTTGCTCCGTAAAGTTTGTGGTCTTTGACGGTGATGTTGAGTTGCGGACCGCCGGGGATACCCGCAGCGATCTTGCCGTCGCACATACGCTTTGCACAAAGTTTGCCGACCTTATCGCTGTTTGCGACTTCGCAGAGTGCGAACAACGCGGTGTACAGCGTGAGAGTCGTGTTGATTTTGAAATATTCGGGATCTTTCAGAAGTTCCGCCTTCTTGTCCGCCGCCGGTTGCAGGAAATACGAAAGTCTGTCGGCGAGCTTCGTGAATTGATTGAGAAGGAATCCTACTTTGAATACGTTGTAGAAAATAGGTATGACCGTCTTGGGTTTACCGTTAGCATCCTTGGGCGGATCGATAAGGTTGTTGAAATGCTCCGCCGAAGTGAAGAAGAGTTGCAGTCCGGCGTGTTTTTTGCCGCGATTGAAAGTGCACTTGCCGTGATCGAAATCTATGGTTGCGCTTCCTACGTCGGGCACGTTGAACTGTACGGAAAGTTTGGTATCCTTGATGATGTCGGCGGACTCTTTGTCCATTGCACATAAATCTTCAAGGTTCCTTAAGACAGCAAACAGATTTATTTTTGCCTTGGTGATGTTGTCCATAGGATATCCCCCTTTTTATAGAATTTAGTAATTTAATCTTACCATAAAACCGCGCCATTTTTCAATTCTTAATCGGATAAAAATATTATTTTTTACACTCGTCTTGTTTTGTATGGAAAAGAACGTGTGTTTTTAAGGCGATTTTTGACAAAACGGCGCGTTTGTATTTTCTTTTTTAATAAAATCGTATGCGCGTTTTTCCCTCTTTTGCCTTTTTCTTTTGCCGGGCGGCGGAAAACTGTTGCAAAGTGCGGCGATTTTTATTATACTTATTGTAATAAATCTTGGAGGAATTTTATGTCATTATTAAGCACTGCTTTTTTTGTCGATGACTATATCAAATATTTATTATGCAACCGCTTCCCCGGAAAAGGGCTTACGGAAGTGAAAGATATCGTCTATGACGAGGAACATCCCGACACGGGAAAACTCGATATTATTTACGACGAAAAGCAACGCGGAAAACTTACGGAAGGAAAGTTCCCCGTGTTCTTTAATATCCACGGCGGCGGCTGGATCGAAGGCGACAAAAAAATGCGCCGCGGCTATTGCCAACATATGGCGCGCACGGGCGCTTTCACCGTCAATATCAGTTACGGTCTCGGTCCGAAATACCGCTTCCCCGACTACATGAAACAGGTCTACAAGGCTCTGCAATGGGTTGTCGCCAACGCCGACAAATACGGTCTTGACCTTGACAACTTCGTCATCTCCGGCGACAGCGCGGGCGGACACCTTTCCATGGTGACGATAAACTGCCAGAATCACCCCGAATATCGCGAACATCTGGGACTTCCCGACGTCGATATAAAAATCAAGGGTGCGATTCTCAACTGCCCCGCAATCGACTTCGAAGGCAAAATCATCAACCTGCCCGTTATCCGCACAATGACTTATCACTGCACCGGCATCAAACACTACAAAAAACTCAAATCGGAGTACGAATATTACAACGAATTGCAGGTATTTCTCGGCGTCGAGAAACCCTTCCCCCGTCTGTTCCTTAACAACGGCATGCAGGACGTCTTCACGAACGGCGGCAGCAAGAAACTGAGAAAAGCGCTGGAAGCAAAAGACATTCCTTACGAATACTTCTGCGCGTGGGAACCGCTCAACTCTTTCCACGACTACAACCTGAAAACGTGGATGCCCTCGGCGCGCATCGTCCTTAAAAAGGAAAAGGACTTCCTGTGGCGCGTATATCAGGATAAATAACGAAATTCCGCTTTGCGGCAAAAAACAAACCACCGATTTTTTTCGGTGGTTTTCTTTTGTACTTTTCGTGTTTTCGCGGGTTTTATTAAATGCGGGATTCGATATATTTTACGACGTCGCCGATGGTATGAAGGTTTTTCACGTCTTCTTCTTCTATGGTGATGCCCCATTCGTTTTCGGCGTCCATCAGAAATTCCACGATGTCCAGACTGTCCGCGCCGATGTCTTTGATAATATCGGAATCTTCGGTGATTTTGCTTTTGTCGATGCCGAGTTGTTTTTCAAGCATGTCTTTAATTTTATCAAGTACCATTTCAAAGTCCTCCGTTTCGGAATATGTTTTATTTTACTAAATCTTTTTCGATAAGTCAATCGAGATCGACGAAAATAACGGGCTGGTCTTCCGCAACGACCGTGCCGACGTATCCCGCGAAAATGTTGAGCGGCGTTGCGACGACGCGCTTGCCCTCGTAAAACAAATCGCCCGACACGTCGTTTGACCTGACGCCCGAAAGCCCCTCGCTCGTGAGTTTGAGATAGGCTTCCTTTCTCGTCCATACCGCAAGAAAAGTTTCAAGGTCTTTGACTTCTTTCGCCTCGCCTTTCGTGAAAACGTTTTCGACGACTTTCTGATAAGCGCGGGGACGGAACTCCTCGATGTCGATTCCGACTTCCGTCTGCGCCATTGCGACGACGACAAGCGCGCCGCTGTGCGAAATCGAAAACCTTACGTCGGGATAATCCTTGAAATAAGGTTTGTCGTTGTGGTTTTTAAGCTCGGTAAGTTCTCCTTCGAGCTTGGTTTTTTTCATGGTTTCAAGATATTTCGTCAGGCATTCTTCCAGAAGTTCACGCCTGTCGTACTCACCGTATTTTGCAAAAATAATCATTTCTTTCTCCTTATATCAAAAATGCGGTATACTGCAAAAAGTGCAGTTTACCGCATAATTTTGGTTGTTTAACCTTGTTTTTGTTTTTCTTTCTTCTTGCGACGAACATGGTCGGGACGATAAATAATGCTCATTTTATCAACCGTTTTTATGAATATCGACGGCAGGAAGAAATTGTGCTTTTGCTTCAAAATTTTGTCGGCGGTTTTCATAATGCCCGCCCCGTCTTCACGGGTGAGCGGCGCGGAAAGATGCGACGGCCAGAACACGTCGTATCCGTCGATTTTCAAAAGTTTTTCCTGCGTTTCGCGGTATTCCTCGATTGACGTCGCGTGCGCCAGAAACATCAGCATAAGCGGGTTGAACGTGTCGCCCGAAAACATTATGCGGTCGCTCCTCGACAAGAAACACAAGCAGCCTTCCGTGTGTCCCGGCGTCTCAAAAACTTCAATCTTTTTGTCGCCCAGGTCAAACGTGAACCCTTCGCAAATCGGGATAAGTTCCGGCTCCTTTTCGACCTTTTTCATGACCGCGTCCTTAAACTTTATGCACTTGAAAAACATAAGATAGCGCATAATGATTATGTAAAACTTGCGGTACAAAAGGGTTGCTTCCTTTACAATGTCTTTGTCGCGACTGCTGACGTATATTTTGTCGAACTGCTCGCGGCCGCCGGCATGGTCGACGTGTCCGTGCGACAACACCATATCGTAAGGTTTCCCTTCGACAAGCCTTTCGATGACCGCCTTATAGTCGCCTACGCCCGTGCCGCAATCTATGCAAAGCGCGCGTTCGCTGCCCACGATCACGAACATTGTCGAAAGGTTGTATTCGTTGATTTTATAGATTTTCGGCGCGACTTCCTGCACGTCGTAATCTTTCAGTTGGGTTTTTAACGTTTTGTCGACGCTCATAATTTCACCTCGCGATATATTATATCAGTCTTTTTCTTAAAATACAAGGCTTAACGAATATCTTTTATTTATTCTTCGCCCGGCTGTTTCGGACGGTATTTGCCTTTTTCGTTGAGATAATAGACTTTGTTCCCGCCGTCCACGATATATTCGCCGAGTTCGTTTGTCCCTTCGCCTTCGCCGATAATCGTAAGGCGGGTATTGTCAAAGCTGTCCGCTATCCACCCTTGGACTGCGTACTCTTCGCCTTTTTTTGCGGCTGTCGTAAGGGCGATTTCCGAAAACAACATTACGTATCCCCCTTCCTCCGGCAAATTTGTTATATCGGGAACGATAATCATCTTTTCCGCCGTATCGGGAAGCGTGATTCTGCCGTTTGCGATTTTCTTGTCCGTCCTTTGTCCGTCAACGAAAACGATGTAGTCGCTTTCGTTTGCTGCGATTTTCAGTTTGTACGTTTTGAGCCCTGTGCTCTCACTCGTGCTGCCGATTACGACGATTTCTTCCGACACTCCGTCTGAAAACCCTTCGGCTGTCGCGACGATTTTCACTTTGTTTTCGCCCTGTTGAAGATGCGCGGAAATATCCGCCGTTGTTTCGGTAACCGTCAGCAGCTTTTCTCCGCCGACGTAAACGTCATACGCCGTTGCGCCGAGTACTTTCGTCCAGCTTATAACGCTTCCGCTTGCCGTGGGTACGGGTGACGAGAGCGCGCCCGTCTTAACAAAAGTCGCCGTTCCTTCCGCCGATTCATAATACCAGCCGTTTGCGTTTGCGACAACCGCAATCGTGTAGGTTTTTACTTCCGCAACGTACGGCGAAACGTCAAAACTTTCTGCTGTTACGTTTGTGGAAATTATCCTGCCGTCGATTTTTATCGTGTAATCGACCGCGTTTTCAACCTTTGTCCAACTGACGATTGTCCCGTTTACGGCAACCGTCGGCGCCTCGAGCGTCAGGTAATTGCGGTAATATATCGTCGTTACGTCGGAATAATCGTAATTCCCGTTCGAAAGTGCCTGCACTTTCACCGCGTATTCGCCCGCTCCGTGCTTTGCGACAAGTTTCGAAAGGTCAAAACTCGTTCCCGAAAATCTGTCGACCTTTTTTATTTCGGTTTCCATAAAAGTTACGACGACCGAGTATTCGTTTGCGCCTTCCGACTTTGCCCAGGACACCGTTTTGTTTTCAACCAAAAGCTGCGGACTTTCAATGGTTTTACGGCATTCGTACATTGTGGTCGCCCACTCGCCCACGTCATATCCTTTTCCGCCCGTCGCGCGCACTTTTATCGTATAATTGGCAGGAACGGACACTTTATCTGTCAAATCATACTTGTTATCGGTTGTTTTTAATATTTCGCCGTTCACGTCGATTTCATATCCGCTTGCGTACGAAACTCTGTCGAATGATAAAATCACTTTCCCGTCGACGCTTGTTATCCCGACGTTTTCCGGGGTGCCGAGTTTCATTACGTTGTCGTAAGAAAGCGTTGAAAACTTGCTGTCGAAAGTCAAACGATTGTCGCCGTTTGCGCGCACTTTTATTTCGTAATTTATCGGCGAAGTCAGTACGTCGTTAAGTTCGATCTCTGTTTTAGTCGCGGATTTTAAGACGGACACGCCGTTTATCACGACGTCATACGACGCCGCCCCGTCAACCGCGGAAAACGACAGTTTCTTGTCGGCGGATATCGTAAGTTTTTCGGGCGCGGAAAGCGCGCGACCGATAACGAGCGTGGTTTCGTAAAAGTCGGACGTACGCGTTTCGTCAGCGCAAATCGTCCTTATCTTTACCGAAAATTCGCTGCCGCATTCGACGTTAATCGGCACCGTCGTTACGTCCTTTTTGACAACGGTCGCCGTTCCGTTTACAACGACTTCTTACCCGTTGTTGCCGGGGACGTTTTCAAAGGTCAGATAATAATTCCCGTCACGCTCTCTGACGGAAAGATTTTGCGGCGGCATCGTTTTGCCGTCGTTTGCAAAAGCAACGTCGCTTGCGCCAAACGGCGCAAAGACGGCGACAAGCAGCATAAACACCACCGCCGCGATTACTTTTTTCATTTTTTATTCCTCCTCATTATATATAATTTCGACCGAACTCGGCTTATAGCCGTCAAGCATGGCCGTGATCTTGATTTTTGCCGCGGTTGTGCCATTTTTCAGCACGTCGGATAACGCAAGCGACTTGTTTTCGTCAAGCTTGTCCGCGACGTTGACGCCGTTGATTTCGACAAGGAATTTCACGTCCTTTTCGTGGGAAACGGTCAGAACGCCGTTTTCGATTTTTGCAACGGGCGCGGAAAGCGTGCCTTTGAAGGTATATTCCGCCGCGAAGGACATTTCGCTTTCGGGGCGGTCGCCCGTCGCGCGGACGGAAAAAGCATATGTGCCGTTTTCTGTGAAAAGCGTATCGACGCGGATAAGTATGCTTCCGCCCGAAGCCTTCTTGTCTAGTGGCGTTTCAACCTTTTGCCCGTTCATAAAGATTTCGTAACCGCTTGCCGCAAGCACCTGTTGGAAAACAAAATAAACCTTGTCTTCTTCGATGAGCATACCGACGTTTTTCGGCGTATCGTACGGACGGACGTAATTTATATTTATTGCGCTTTCGTTCTCGCCGAAGCCGTCACCGGATACTTTTACAAGCACGTTGTGCGCGCCGTCCGACACATTGTAATCCGCAAGGGAAAACTTCCCTCCGGAAGTAGTATTAAACAAAAATTCGCCGTCGATGAAAACTTCGCAGCTTTCGGCGTTTTCACCTTTGACAACTGAAATACTTCTTCCGTCAAAAGATATTTCGGGCTTTGAAAGTCTTTTCAAAAACACCGCGTTTATTTTTGTGTTTTCGGATTTAATCGTAAAATTCAAGGTTTTATCGTAATATTTCGTCCCGTCAATCTCAAAATGTGCAAAAACAAAGTTTTCGTCGTCGCTTGCGGAAACCGTGATTTCTTCGCCGAAAACCGCGCTTTCGGGCGCCGCGACTACGCACGCTTTGTCTGTCTTTTCAATTGTTATCGGATACTTCTTTTTTGAAAACCTAACAACGAAAACGCGATCGTTCGTTACCGTGAACGAGTATTCGCTGTTTGATGACACAAGGTTGTCTTTTTCGTAAATCCCGTCGAGTTCAAAATGTTCATTCGGGGTGACGGTAAGTTTTTTGGTTTCGCCGTACTCGTACTTTCCCGCGCCCTCGACCGTCCCGTAATTTTTGTCAAAGAAAGTAAGCACGTCGTACCGGCACTTCGTCCCGACGATTTCAATACCGTCCACGGAAAAACCGCCCACCGTGTAGGTATTGAAAGAATATCCTTCCCTTGAAAACGTGATTACGTCGCCGCTTTTAAGATGAGAAATGTTGAAGCATCCGCTTGAATCAAGCGAATAATCTGTTTTTATGCCGTTGACAAGAATTGAAATCTCAAAAAATTCGGCGTCCGTTATTACGATACCGCCGACAGAAAAGTCGTTATTTGTCTGTGTCTTGGAACAAGCCGAAAACACAAGTGTTGCCACCGCGAACAACGCGAGCAGCAAAATTTTCTTTCTCCCCTTCATTTTCCCCTGCTTCTGATCGTTTTTCTGTCCGTAAACTTTAATTAGTTTACCGCGGCAGCAAAAAGCCGTCAAGGTTTTTTTGGGGAAAAACGATAATTTGACATATATTTTGTCTTTTTTTACGATATTTTGCTAATATTCCAAAATTTTTCCCGACACTTGTCTAAAAATTGTTGTAAAATCAGCGCGCGTTTTTTCAGTTGGGTAGTGGCACTAACCAACTGAACCGATTAAACGCAGTTAAAAGCGGTTTATTTTGAAACACGACAAAAAACAACCCTTCGGGCGAACCGAAGGGTTATTCTTTTTCAACAATTATCTTATGTCTTCAAGCAGGTTTTTGCCGGGTTTGAAAGCAACGGTCTTCTTTGCGGAGATTTCGATTGCTTCGCCGGTTTTGGGGTTGACGCCCATTCTTGCGGCGGTTTCTTTTGCTTTGAACGTACCGAAGCCGACAAGAGCGACGTCGTTGTTGTCTTTCAACGCTTCCGCAATGACTTGAAGAGCGGCGTCGACGGCTTCTTTTGCTGCCGCCTGTGAGATGTTTGCTTTCGCGGCGACTGCGCCGACAAATTCGTTTTTATTCATAGTTATCCTCCGTTATTGGCTAATTGCCTGAAAACAGTATAACCGAAATTTCGCCCCCGTGTCAACAGAAACGAGAAAATTTGGTTATCGGGCGGGTTTTCGGGGCGGTTTTATGCCAACAGATAGTAATACGAACGTTGGCATACTTTTAATAATACCCAAGATAAAGCGTTCCGAAACGCATAATTTCGGGAATTATCATATTTGCGAGCGAATAATATATCGTTTTTCCGTCGCGGCGCGCCGTAACGATGCCCGTGGAGCGCAGAATTTTGAGCTGATGCGACACTGTCGTCTGATTCATATCGAGCATTTCCGACAAATCCCCGACGCACATTTCGGAAATGCAGATTGCCGAAAGGATTTTTATGCGGGTACTGTCCGACAAAACCGAAAACAAATCCGAAAGTTCGGTAAGAACGGCGTTGTCGGGCAGATAATATCTGACCTTGACTTGCGTTTTATTATCGATAAGCGGCATGGTTTTCCCCCTTTGTTCACACCGATTATACATTAAAAGAAAACCGCGGTTTTGGGTAAATTTATCTCATTTTGTCGCATATTGTATATTTAAGAGATTTTCAAAAGGGGGAAAATATGTTTGACGACAACTGGATTTTGTACCTGTTCATAATAATGGTGCTGTTCGGCCGCGACGGCGAAATCGCGGGGACGGAACTTATCGTACTGTTCGCTTCGACGCTTGCCGTGCTTATCGGCGAAAACGGGAACGGCTGCGGACTGTTTTCGGGGAATGCCAACAGATAATAATACGAACGTTACCAAGCATACGACAAATTCTTCGACCTGACGATTTTATAAATCGTTTGACACCGCCGTTCGTTTATTTTACAATAGATAAAAAGAGGTAACGTATGAAAGAAATTCAAGAAATCGCCGAAAGGCTGAAAGGTATCCGCGAAATGGAAGAAATTTCCACGGCGGAAATGGCGGAATGCGCGGGCATTTCGGAAAACGAATATATCGACTACGAATCGGGCAAAAAGGACTTCACCTTTACCCTGCTTTATAACTGCGCGAAAAAACTCGGCATCGACATCACGGAATTGCTGCTCGGAAAATCGCCGAACCTGTCGGAATATTCCATCGTGCGCGCGGGCTACGGCATGAAACTGAAACGTCGCGAAGGGTTTGAGTATCTGCACGTCGCGCAATATATGAAAAACCGCATTGCGGAGCCGTTTGTCGTTACCGCCCCGTATATCGAGGAAGAACAGGACAAGGAAATTCCCAGCCATAAGGGACAGGAACTCGACTTTATCCTCGAGGGCAGCCTGAAATGCAACATAAACGGCAATATCGAAATTTTGCACGCAGGCGACTGCTTGTATTACGACAGCGGAAACCCGCACGGAATGATTGCGACGGGCGGCGGAAAATGCGTGTTCCTTGCAATCGTCATGGCAAAATGATCAAAAGAGATAAGGGATGAAATATGAAAGGTACGGTTGCGATAATCGGCGCGAATCAAACGGGTTTGTTTGCCGCAAAGTTGTTTTCGCCCTCGAGGGGCTTTTCTGTTTTTGTATTTGAAAAAACCAGCCGTGAAAACGCGGCGTACGAATGGACGGACGATATTTCTCCGTCCGTTTTCAAAGAGGTCGGATTACCCTTTCCCCCAAGCGATATTTTTACCCGCGCAAGGAGTCTGACTTTCGTCCCTCCCGGGCACAACCCCGTCTTCGTCCCTAAGAAGGAAGAAGAACCTGACATAAACGTGTCGCGGCGCGGACTTAACGACTGGCTTATTTCCCTTCTTTCGGAAGGTGTTGAATTATATTTCGACGCGTGCGTCACGCGCGCGATTACCGACGGCGACGTCGTTTTCGGCGTGGAGTTCTCAAACGGCGAAACTTTTGAATGCGACCTTGTCGTCGACTGCGGCGGCGTGAACTCGTCCGTCAGACGTTCCTTACCGCAAATTTTCCAAATCCAAAACGAAGTGAACGCAAACGACAAACTTTTTGTAAAAAGAGCGTTTTTCGCGCGCCCCGAAAACTGTCCGCGTCCCGAGCATCCCAAAAAAATATATCTTAAACACAAAAACGGAAACGGCATTTCCCGGTGCTTTTTGAAAAAGGACGACGAAACCTCGGACGTCCTTGTCGGCAGAATCGGCAGTCTTTCGGACGAAACCTACGAAAACGCCATTGCCGACTTAAAAGAAGACAATCCCGTCATCGGCAACAAAGTTTCCGGCGGCGACGTAATTTTTGAAATCCCCGTGCGCCGTCCCCTTTCGAATATCGTTGCAAACGGATACGTACTGCTCGGCGACAGCGCGTGCATGACAATCCCCATAATCGGAAGCGGAATAGTCAGCGGACTGAAAGCCGCAAAAATGCTTGCCGACGCCGTGACGAGTGCCGACAAAGAACCTTTTTCAAAGAAAAATCTTTATCGCTATCAGTTGAAATTTATGCGCGAAATCGGCGGAAAACACGCCGCGATCGAGCTTGTCAAAAACAAACTGCTTTCAAGCCGCGGCAACGAAATTGACGACCTTGTGAAATCGGGCGTTATGGAGGGGTTGATGTCGGTCGTATCGGGCGGAAGCGCAAATCGACTTGTCAAAAGTTTCCTTGCACTCTTTTTCAAGTATTTTTCGCTGTGGAAAACCATTTTCGGCGTCTCAATAAAAGCGGCGTGCGTTGTATCTCACGCCACGAAAATGCCGCCGCGCTTTGACGAAAAGGAATTTGAAAAGTGGCGGAAAAAATACGATAAGCCGTTTAATAAATAAAAATCGACGCGTAAACTTGCGTTTTATGCGCTACGGAGGAAATTATGAATAGAAACATCATCGTTGTCGGCGCAAACCAGACGGGGCTTGTTTTTGCCGCGTTTGCAAGAACCGCCGGCTTTGACGTTACCGTGTACGAGGCGAAAAAACAATGCGACGTCGCGTACGACTGGACCGACGATATGGTTGAAGAAACCTTTGAAGAAGTCGGCATGCCACTTCCCCCGAAGGAGATTTACACGAGAAAAAGAAACTGGACGTTCGTGCCGCCCGAAAAAGGCGTGAACGTCCTTATGGATTTGCCCGACGACCAACTTGATATGGCGATATATCGTCGTCCGTTCAACGCGTGGCTTTTGTCGCGCGCAGAATGTGCCGGCGTGAAGGTGTTTTACGAAACCCCGGTAAAGCGCGCCATTGTCGAAAACGACGTCGTCCTTGGAGTGGAACTTGAAAACGGCGAAGTCGTGCCTGCGGGACTTGTCGTCGATTGCTGCGGCGTAAATTCCGCCGTCAGAAAGAGCCTGCCCGAATCTTTGAAAATCACGAGAAACGTCGACAAAAACGACACTTTCATCGTAAGGCGCACTTTCTTCAATCGCCCCGAAAACACGGCGCGCCCGAAGTACACGAACCGCGCGTACCTTAAACATATCAACGAGCGCGGTATATCCTGGTGCACGCTGTCCCACGACGAAAAACAAGCAGACGTCCTTATCGGCCGCGTCGGCGAGATGTCCGATAAAACCTACGAAAACGCCCTTGCCGATATCCGCTGCGACAACGAAATCGTGGGCGATAAAATCATCACGGGCGGACAACTTCTGCAAATCCCCGTACGCCACCCCTTGTCGCGTTTCGTCGCAAACGGATACGCCCTGCTCGGCGACAGCGCGTGTATGACCATTCCTATGCTGGGAAGCGGCATGGCAAGCGGTATGAAAGCCGGTAAAATGCTTTCGGACGTTATCTCTTCCCCCATCGGCGAAAACCCTTTTTCAGTTGAAAATCTTTATCGCTATCAGGCAAGGTTTATGAAAGAAATCGGCGGAAAGCACGCCGCCGTCGATATGATGAAAAACTGGCTTCTGAACAGCAAAAAAGGCGATGTCGACTTCCTGCTCGGCAAAGGCGTGGTTTCAAGGAAAGTCCTTATCGAAGCGAGCGCGGGGCATATGATCGTCATGTCGCCCGCGGAAATGGCGCAAGCCGCCGTAAAGGGAATCAAAAAACTTCCCCTTCTTCTGAATCTTGCCGTGCTTTTGCAAAAGATGAAGAAAGAATGTAAGACCGCGTCGAATATGCCCAAATATTACGACGAAGCCGCCTTTTCGAAATGGGAAGAAAAATACGAAAAACCTTTCAGAAAATAATTTTCGGAAAAAAGAAAACCGCCGTTCATAC
>OGPN01001919.1_pt1 | contig 12794 bp, 15 predicted proteins | sample 1552941 | NCBI WGS metagenome assembly OGPN01 (sample SAMEA2580220, study PRJEB22360) | human gut metagenome | biome: human gut; feature: human-associated habitat; material: faeces | place: Denmark | collected 2008/2010
CTTGGCAACGGGCGTTCCTGAAGCCACGACGGTTGCCAATGTCAAAAAGATCGTCGAATCGCTTTTGGTTAGCCTGCCTGACACGACGATAGTGATACAGAGCGTATTGCCAGCGGAAGACGTCGACGAAGTCGCGATCCTCCGGCTTAACGAGAGCTATGAAGAGATTGCTTCCGAATACGTCTCCGTTGAATACTTGAATCTCCATCCTTTGTTTCTTGTTGATGGAGAGCGCAACGCCGATCTTTATTCAGCCGATGGGGTTCACCTTGTAGGTGCCGGATATGAAACATGGTTGAATGCGTTGCTCGATTGCCCTGCGATAGAATGAGGTTAGATGCAGTAGATGTGAAGATGCCTCGCTCCAATAATGAAAACAGAAGCATGTTTCTGGTAAGGTCATCTCTCGCAACTTGAGGTATTCTCTTAATCATGAGTATCTGCTTCTTTGCAACATGAACTAGTCCGGTATAAGAGCATCTAGAAGAAGCGAGCAAGGTTTTAAAGAATCGAATTTGCGTCTTTTATAGCAGCTGCTGGCGAACTACGCGGACGTGTCCCAGAACATAATGGGGGCCGTCGTGGACGCGAACCGCACGCGCAAGGACTTCGTGGCCGACGAGGTGCTGCAGATGGTGTGGGACCGCGTGTACGAGGGCAAGGAAAAGCCGGTCGTGGGCGTGTACCGCCTGACGATGAAGTCCAACTCCGACAACTTCCGCGCGAGCTCCATCCAGGGCGTAATGAAGCGCGTGAAGGCCAAGGGCGTGCCCGTGGTGGTCTACGAGCCCACGTTGGACGCGCCGGAGTTCTTCGGCTCCGAGGTGACCCACGACCTGGAGGCCTTCAAGGCCGGCTGCGACGTGATCGTCGCCAACCGCTGGAGCGACGAGCTCGCGGACGTGGCGGACAAGGTGTACACGAGGGATCTGTTTAAGAGGGACTAGTTATTGATGCGGCGCTGGTTTGATGCTGGCGCCGCGTTTGTGTTTGGGCATGGGGCGCGCGATGAATCTGAATACTATTAAGAGAATTGCATATGCTTCTTCGGTTATGCTTGCGCTTCTGGCAACGCCGGGATTGATTGCTGTCGATCATTTTGTTTCAGACGGTAATCAAGTTCACGTTAAAGCCTTGTTGTATTTTCTTTTAGTAGCGGGCTCCGTGGTTCTGATTGTTGTCCATGAGTTTTCGAAACAAAGGATAAAGCGAGCTAATTTTGAATTGGAGTCAAAGCTTTTCAAACAGAATGTCCAGCAGATCGTTGTTTCGCAGCTGGTTAGGCTTAACGAACGAAAGACAGATCTGATAAAGGAAAACACTTATTCACTTCACCTGCATCCCAGAGATTTTCCTTACTGTTACAACGTCCATCAGTATCTCAGGGAGATATGCGGCTCAATGGAGTCTGTTGTTTCGGAAGTCATTTCGGCGAATATTAATAACATCGACGTTTCGCTTATTTACCGTTATCCCGATGATGCGAATGATAGTGATTGGAAGTGGATTGTTGGAAGGTCAGGTCTTAGTGGTGGCGCTGAGTTAAAAAGATTTATTGAAGATCCATCCACTCTGTACTTTAATTTAATAAATTGCAGATGTGACAATCCTATATTTTGCAACGATAAGTCCGCCTCTTCATTTTATGCTCCAGGTAGACGTGACCGTCTATTTGGGTGTCAGGGGTCCTATTTCGCCATTAATCTAGAATGCAGAAATGCATCTTCCGTTCTTCTCGAGGCAGTGTTATTGCTTTCAACTTACGGCATTAATTTTGTCTCCATAGACGGTGATTCTGTAAATGTAGATTCATTTAAGTTCACGCTTCAGCACGTTATCATCCCTCCTTTTGTATCTCTTTTGCAGACGGAGTTTGCTGCTCTTTATATGCGCCATAATTGGGATAACGTTAAGCGTGTTAATTTTGGCGGATTGGACTACTGTGTCGAAGAAAGCTGACGAGGAAAGAATAGGTGCGAACTCTGGCCTTAAAGGTAGCCCGGCTCTGCTGTGCTTTGTCAGCTTGACGATCATTGTTTTTATTCCAATTGCAGTGATGCTGCTGTATTCAGTCGACTCGCCAAATGTTATAAAAACGCCCTGGAGTGCAGGGGATATGCTTGGGTATTGCGGAACGATGGGTGCAGCCTTCATAGCCTTACTCGGTATCGTTTACGGCGTATTTGACGCTTGGGAGCAGCAACGGGTGCAGAGCAGGAAAAGCATCGCGCCGCATTTTTCGATGGTGATCTTGACTCAGAAGAATAGAAAGGCTTATCTTCTATGCTTCCCTTTGGCAGCGACGATGTTGTCGAATCGCACACTAATGATGCTGGCTATAGGGAAATCTCCAATGAGTATTGTGAGGCTGATGAGCGCGAGACTTACGTAATAATCGGCAATAAGATTGAGTATAAAGATGGACTTAACAGGTATCAGTGGGAGTGCGTGAAATCTAAGTATATGCGTATGGTTGTGAACGGCCTTGAACTTTCATTACCCAACCAAACCATTTATGCTCCTTTGAGATTTACAAATACTGGCCCAGGTTGTGCGACCAACGTTAGGGTCGGTGTTTACTCTAAGGGCGAAGAATGGCGAGGAGTCAGAGCGATGACGCTCGATCATGGTGAGAGCTTTTACCTTGGGATTTATATCGACACCGAAAAATGTTCTCCAGTTGGATACTATGAGCTGGGAATTGCTTACTATGATTGCTTCGGTTACAGGAATATGCAAACTTTCGACTTAAGTGTCGATAAGGAAGAAGATGGATCCTATGTTTCCAAATTGGAATACGTATGCAGAAAGGTCATGATTGCCGACCCTTCCTCTTCGAATTAGGCTTCGGCTAACCTCATTTGAATATGGGAAATACTGTCCTGCATTGTGTGCGAACTGATTAACGTCATTGGTTCCGCGCTCTGTTCTTCTCTGGGCTTTCACGTTGACAAGGCGTTTTGGCTTCCGTTTTTGGTGGGGAAACCGTTCATGATGATTTTGAATGGAGCATGAACGTAGCCCAGTGGAACGAACGAGCGTAGATGGCCGTTTTGTAATGAAAGAGATGGCTCCACTAGGTTGATATAATCCGGTGGGTAAAGATCGCCCCATGCGTCCATCGCGCTAAACCGGCAACCTCTTTTGGGAGGTACCGTCAATATACTTTCGCAAATTGATTTAGCCGTCCTCGGCCCCGTCCTCTTCTAGCCCTCCGCCTTTCCCCTCAGCTCGTCCATCTCCTCCAGCTTCGACATGTCCAGGTACCTCCTCTTGCCCCACTCGTGCTCCACTATGTACTTCAGCCTCGCCGACACCAGCATGAGGGCCGAGTTGCCGTCCGGGAAGGTCCCGACGACCCTCGCCCTCCTCCTGATCTCGCGGTTGATGCGCTCGATCCCGTTGTTCGTCCTGATCCGGCGCCAGTGCTCCGGCGGGAATTCCGTGTAGGCCAGTGTCTCGGCGAACCCGTCGCTCACCGTCCTCTCGTTGTGCATTGCCCCGACGAGCTCGGACGTCACCTCGTCGAGCAGTGCGTCGAGCGACTCCTCGTCGACCGATATGATGTTCGCAGACACGGTCCGCGGTCTCTTTGTCGGTAATTTCCTGTTTGGTTGCTGGAAATCATATGACAGGGCGCGCGCCGTGTTCCGCTATGCGGTTGTCAATTTGCGAAAGAAATTTTGCGTCACCGCTGCGTTCCAAACAGTTCGATCATCAGGCTACCGTTTGGCGGAAAATAATAGACTGATGCGCTCTTCTAAAGTGTCGGGGAGTAATATTGTTCCAGGCGTTCACTGCCTGGTGCATGACGTTAACATCCACTTGTTGACCATTGAATTTAGTCGACTGATTATTGGGGGGGTTGTCATGTCGCTAAACAATAGAGCTATACAAAATACCGGAAGTAATAAGTTGGTTGTCGGCTCGTCCGATTGATTGCACAGATCGGCACACTGTTATCTTTTGAAATGGTGGCCCGGCATGCTTGTGCCTTTGAGAGACGCGTTACTCATATTGTTTGTTTTGCGTTAGGGGAGACAATGGCTGATAAAGATTCCATTTCTAAAGAGTCTCGATTTTATGCTAAACATCCGGTCATTTTCGGTATCCTGTTTGCAATAATTCCGTGCCTCCTGACAGCGTATCTTGGCGACTTGCATGGTCAGTCTGAGATAGTTGATGAGTTGTCCAAGCGCTTCGATTCCGTGGAAGAAAGCATGAGCCTTAATGATGCGCTCGAAAGCGCGTATAAAGATTATGCGAATGTCGAGGCTGAACTAAATGCTCTTAAGGATGAGGAAGCGGGTAAACAGGTTCTTGCGAACGCTCGTGCTGCCTGGGATTCTGGTAAACATGAGGAAGCTTTGACTTCGCTGCAAAAGGCTTCTAAGAAATCTGGAGACTGTGCTGTTGCTTTTGCTGACTACTCTTCCGCTTACACCGATGAGGTTTTAGCCAAGGCTGACGAGCTGGTCTCATCAAAAAAGTATGATGAAGCGAAGAGCGTTTTGAAAGCTGCTTCGAAGATTGTGAAAGATCCGGCAAGAATCAATGATCTCCTGGATGAACTTGATGGTGTTTCCGAAGTGGCGTTGACCTCTCTTACGGTTGCTTCTTCCGATCGTTTTGAGTTGATTGAAGGTTCCCAGAAAGACACTGCCGGGAATAGTTATTCATCCGACGATACTTGGGTTGGTCGCCCTCTTAGTGCCGATTCTCCTTCGGTTATATCATTTTATATCGGCAAGAAGTATCGTTCGTTGAATGGCAAAATTGCTGTTGAATACGTAGAGGACACGAGCATCTTGAAGGACTATGACGCGAGACTTGAACTAAGGGGCTCTGTCGATGGGTCCGATTCAAAAGTAATTTGGCAAAAGGACCACATTACGATGAATACCGCACCTACTGACATTCCGTCGAATGAAATTGATCTATCTGATTTCGATTGGCTTGAGTTCAGGGTTTACTCCACTAAGGGATATACCGGTAATGGTATTCCGGTTTTGCTTAGTAGCGTCAAGCTGATTAAAGAATGAGTGGCCGCTTGAGCTGGCATTGCGTATTTGTTTATTTGAGTGACGCACTATAACGAATGCAGTATTGTCGGTATTGCTTATGGGCACTGGGGCTAATGCGGGCCCCAGTGCCCTTTCTTTGTTCTAACTCATTTCGACCATGTCGGTCGTGGTCCTACTTCAGATTATTGAATAGTTCGGTGTGCGCGTGTCCATTATTGTGTATCTAGACGATGGGCAATTCGGTTTAACCAGTGGGGCTATATATAAATCAGTGCATAGGCATGTTTGATTCAATGCTTCGACGCTCCCTTCGCCTGCCGGGCGTACTGATTGAGTCCAGCCCCCAAGTCGTGTTTCGGCAGTTTGATTTATAGACTACCGTTTGACGAAAAGAGTTAGACCAACGCCCTTTACAAAAGTACCAGGGAGTACCATTGCTTCAGGCGTTTACTGCCTGGTGCATGACGTTTCTCGTGGACACAGGCCCCTTCCTGCCAAGGGGATAGGGACTTGTGTTTGCATCGGCAATGGATACGGAGCCGCGTACTCATTGCGCTAGATGACTTCAACATTGAAGTGATATTAATACTTAGGGCTAATCCGTTCTGGTTGCAAAGGGATTTGTGTGATGAAAACTCAGATATTGGTCTATAAAAAATCGAATTGCGGTTTTACGGAAACAAGCGACTTGACGATAAGGGAATTCTGTAAAGCGCTCGCGTTCGATGCTTTTGATCTAACGGTTATCGACTTGCAGGATAAGTATTTATGGAAAAGCGATTACACCAACGATAAAATTCTGCAAGATCATGCGGACATTTCCTCTATTCGGCAAATGATGCTGCAGTCAAATAAGGCTAAGTGCATTGTTGTGCTTCCGCAAAACTATTCGTTTTTATATTCTTATGGATACAATCTAGAGACTCATTCTGAGGGATATAAGAAAAAGAAGCCTCTAAAGGATTTTATTAAAGATTTCGCTGTCTCTCCGATAGGCGAGTTGTTTTCCTTCTCACTTCGTATTTGTTTTGGGAAGTCGATAACTCTTGTTTCTAATAAAGAGCTTCATTCTGATTTTTCGTTCAGTATGCCAATCACCTCTCCCCTCAAGCCACTATTAACTTCGAACGCTTCTACGATCTCAACGGTACTGATATCTGAGACCCTCGCGGCTACAACGCTTGAGATAAACACCAATGAGGATTTATCGGCGGTTATTGATGCTATATTCCCGGCAGTAGTTCAGTCCGTTCTGATTCCAGATTGGCTTGACGAAGTCGAATATCATGATGAAACGGCCCAAAGAGCGCGAATAAAAGAGATAGACGAAGAAATGGCTCTTCTGGACAAGGAAAAGAAAGAAATCGAGGGAGTCCTCTCTAATTATCAAGATATTAAATCAGTCATCTGCTCCAAGGATTTTGAACTTGAAAAAATGACTCGTCATCTTTTGGCAAAGATCGTTGAGGTGGATGAGGATTTTGAAGACTGCAAGGAAGAGGATTTTAGGTTCTCATACAATGACACTCTCTATTTAATTGAAATTAAAGGCAGTAAGGGTGGATTGAAGCGACAGCATATTTCGAAGACATATGATCATGTCCAAATAAAAGCGGACGCGATGGAAGACGAAGGCAGCACCAGCAAGTTAAAAGGCGTCCTAATTTTTGCATCACAGATTGAATTAAAACCTGAAGAGCGAGATCCTTTCCCTGAAACCCAGATTACCATTGCCCGTAAAAACGACATTGCGGTTCTTTCGACTGAGACGTTGCTTCGTTGCTATGAAGCCTATATAGAGAAACGTTTGACTTCGACTTCTTTTAAGGAGACATTGAGCCAAACGTCTGGGCTTGTAAGCTTGGATTTGTTTGACTTGGATGCTTAGCCTCTTAACTGAAGCGGAATAGAACGCGGCCTTACGAGCAAAGATGTCCTTGTGATGTCCTTTGCGCGTGTAATAACGAACATCTGTTGGTGTCCGCTTAGCACAACACGAGGCGTGCTAGATTATTGGTAGCCATAAACCCTAACGGTCAGGAGGCTGCATGAGGATCTCTAAACTGAGGATTGAGAACTATCGGAATCTCGATGGTGTTGCGATTAGTTTTGACGAGGACGTGACCTATATTGTCGGCGAGAACAATCTCGGCAAAACGAATGTACTCGACTTGCTCAATACAATTTTCAATCAGGCGACGATTGGCGAAGAGGATTTCGCAGACACCGAAAAGCGTTCAGGTGCTGTAGTAACTTTAAAGATGGACGAGGACGAGATCGGAATATCGGGGCCCGACATCGATCCTGCGACCGGAAACACTATTACCGTCTGCGCCTTTGCCGACGATCCGGATTCTCGTATAGAGTTTGTGGCCGAGGAAAGCGGGGAAAAGATCCCCCCTTCTTTTATGAGATCCGTTCACATGTTTAGGTACTCTACTGCATCTTTCAATAGGGGAGACTTGGCGTTTGACGGTACGCGCGGCGTCGGTAAAGTTCTCTCCAAAGGCATCGCTCTTTACCTAGATAGGGAGGGCAAAGAGGTCTCCGACTTTCTAGACGGGAATGAGCTCGAAGGTCTGGTTGCAGATCTCGGTACGATTGTCGGTGACGTACCCATCTTGTCATCATATGGTGTGAGGACGGGCGTCGACTCATCGGATGGCGGAACGCTTGGAAGTTTGGTTACCTTGCTTGATAAGAGAGGCGTTCATTTTAAAAAGGCGGGGGTAGGCTTGCAGTACCTTGCCATTGCCTCGCTTTCGATAATCGAGAGCATTATGCGACTTTCGCCTAAACGCCTTCAAGAGAGCCTCTGCTCGGATGGCGATGACAAGCGCGTGCTGCATGCCGTGCTGGTTTATGACGAACCCGAAGCTCATCTTCACCCATATATGCAAAGACGGCTCTCGAAGAGCTTGCATAGGATTTGCGAAGGGGAGGATGCCAAGTTCAACGCCCTTCTAAAGGAGTATTTCGGGATTGATTCAATCAAAGCTCAGCTGATCATGGTGACGCATTCGCCAAACATTCTGGCTCGCGGCTATAAGAACATCGTGCGATTTGGGCAGGGCGAAGATTCTCCAAGGGTCATGTGCGGCAAAGATATTGACCTGTCCGACAAGGTTGAAAAGCATCTTCTGCTGAACTTTGAGTCAATACGAGAGGCCTTTTTCGCGCGGTCTGTTTTGACTTTTGAGGGGCAGACGGAGTCTGGGGCCATTCCGGTGTTCTCTCGCAACCTTGGGATGGATCTGGACGATTATGGAGTTGTGCCCATCAGGGCTGACGGGAAAGAGAACGTAAAGCCGATTTGCGAACTTTTGGGCAAATTCGAGATTCCAAATTATTCCATTGTCGATAGGGATAAAGATTCGCTTGAAACTTCTGGAGACCACATAACGACAACTGAACGGGATTTTGAAGCTGAGGTTGTTGACGCATTCTTCGCTGGCGATAACCAAAGCGCGTTCATAGCACTTCTTGAGTCGACGAATTGTCAGAGGGCAACTTCCATTAAGGGCAATAGTAATGCATTAAAAAAAGCCCGCACTATCTACGATGTTTGTTTGCCGGACTCTGAGTATGATTTTCAGGGACCGGAGTTTGACGGGCAATTCGCCGATACGCCCAAATCGCGTACGCTTATGTATGCATGGCTTTCATCGAATAAAGGTGTCGTGTCTGGCGTCGCCCTTGCAGAAGCTCTTGGTGCCGATGGCGTTCCCGTATGTTACGAGAGCATTATTCGCAAGGCCGTGGGGCTCGAATGTTAGTGAGCCAGACTGACTTGCTGGATAGTGTTAGAGCTGCGATTGAGGCGCGCTGTGGTGGAGATGCATCGCAGCGCTCCGCGATCTTTTCTCCATCGAAGAGGGTATTCGTAGAGGCGCCGGCAGGATACGGGAAAACCACAGTTATGACTGGGCGGGCTTGCTGGTTACTGGCATCTGGCGAAGTTCAGCCGCCAAAAAGGATTTTGGCCCTAACCTTCAGCGTCGCCGCCGCGCGGAGAATGCGTACGGATTTAAGCGCCACTATGTCGGCGCTTCCTGGTCCCGTGGACAAGCGTTTTGAGGACAGCGTCATGGTGACTAACTTCCACGGCTTTGCTTGGGCTCTGCTGCGCAGATACTGGAGATCGCTCTCGCTCCCAGTAAACGTTGACGAGCTTTCTATGGTTGATGACAACGGCGCCGTTAACGAGCTAGTTTTGCGAGGTGTCAGGCTGACCTGGAATGAAAAGAATGCCGTTGACGACTTCCTCCGCTTTATGAGAAACGGTCAGGACATGGACTTGAGGCGCGTGATGTTTTCCTTTAATAGGATCATCAGGGATCGGTTCGTGCCGAACGGTCTCTTGCCATATTCTGGAATGATTTCCCTTGCAATTGAATTGCTCTCTCATTTTCCCAAGTTAAGGTCCTATCTGTCGGCAGCGTACCCTGTCGTGCTCGTCGACGAGGCGCAGGACACGAATGCGTTGTGCTATATCTTTCTAAATGGCTTGGTTTCTGATAAATCAGGAATCTGCATGTTCGGTGACCCTATTCAGCGTGTCTATGGTTTTATTGGCGCAATGGAAGGCTTAAAGGCAAAGGCCACTACCGACCTGTGTCTATCGCCGCTGGAGCTCGAACATAATCATAGGTTTTCTGGGGGATCTATTGTCGGGGAGCTTGGTGCTGCGATTCGCTCCCACATGAAGGGTGCCATTGTCAGCGGTACGCCCCGACTTCCCATATTTGTTGGCGCTGCACAGCAAGACGAAGCGACAGCCATTGTTTCTAAGGTTGCGGCGCTCATCCAAGTCGGTGGCGGGAAGATCGCGATTCTTGTTCGTAAGCGTGGTGCCCTTGCCGATCTCATTATGAACGAATTGGTTAAGGAGGAGATGCCATACTTCAACGGGCTTTTCTCTGATACAGACCCAGAGTTCATTGAATTCAATGCGTTTACTTTATCCAGGATTACCGATGCAGCGTCTGGAGAAAAGGGCGTCAGCCGGTCTGCTGCGGACAAAATAATCGACTCCATCTCTGATGAACTGCTGACTGGCTCCAGGAGATTCGAGTATGGGCGGTCCTATGCCATGCTTCTTGGGGCGCTGCGGAAACACCTTAAAACTGACTGCGTCGCGATGGATCCGTCTGAGCGCTTCGACTATATCGTTAGCATCTTTTCCGAGGGCTCCCTGCGGCGTTTCTCCGATTACCTTAATGCAGACATCTCGATCATGACCATTCATTCCGCTAAGGGGCTCGAGTGGGACACTGTTTTCATTCCGGGCGTTACGCGTTTCGATTGGCCTGGAGTGATTTGCTCTCGGTGCGAAAGAGCTGGTATATGCTCGCGTCCTGCGTATGGATGCCGGATCGTCGATGCGATGAATATGCCAGACGGGCTTATTGAGGAAATGGGCCTGCTGTACGTCGGCGTCACTCGCGCCCGCAAAGCGGTATATGTCTCCGCTTCTATGCAGCGCAGGACAAATAACGGGAACTATCAGGTTGCCTGCCCCTCTTGCTTAACGTCCCTCCCAAGTATCGAGTCTGTGAGTTGGACAGTCATGGACGGGGAGGGGTGATTGCCGGCGGGATGGAACGTGTCTGCTTCTGACGCGAGGTCCGGTTGCGGCCCTTACTATAGTCTCATGGAGTGTGCCCAGGCTGCTTTTTGGCTAGAACGCCTTGGGCACTAGCGTATTGGTGGGATACGGCGTTTGTTAAATTGGGCACTGTTGAATATTGCGAAACGGTTGCGCGGCATTGCGCATGGGTCCCGATGTCAACATGGGCACCGGTGCCTTTTTTGCTAACGTCCGGTCCCGGTGCGTTGCCGCATGTCGACTTCGCTCATTGTTGGTACGGGTCGTATCATGCGCGTCTTTGTCCGTGATGGTTGTTTCTTCTCGGATGAAGTGGTCGAACGATCGGATTTTAAGCTAATGAACTGGGGCTATTTAATAAAATCCTTCCTCCTGATGCGACCAAGGTGGCGGTCCAGTTCGTATAAAGCGTCAATGTAAAGCTCGGCGGAATTGCGTATGTCTCGCATGTCGAGGCAGCATCTTTCAAAGTGCAGTTTGCCTTTCTGACCCTCTGCACTACAGACATTGGTACATGTCATCAATGCAATATCATTGTCGTTCACGCAGTTGACTCTTGAAAAACCTTTTGGCGTGATGCGATAAATAAGTGCTTTGGGAAATGAATCGAGTATGCTCTTCCCTCTTATATCAATGCAAATTCGTCCTTCTGGTCCAAAACCATAATCCTGATGTCTAGTTGAATTGAGGGGGTGGGCTATAACTACCGAACGAACAACTTGGAGATACTTGCTCGCGTCGTCGAGCTCACTTTGTTTAGAGAACTTAAAATCGTTTTCGATCTCTTTTCGCAGGCAGTTCCTTTTTATTTGCCAGTACGCATCCTTGATCCAAGTAGCAAGCGCCACAAGATACACAGTGTCTTTTGGATTGGGCGAGAAGCCCCCATTGATAGTGGAATTGAAGTCATGAATGCTGTAGTTAACCTTAAGGATGAGATCGGACATTAATTCAAAATGATCGGAGTCCTTCCAGGGCCATTTCTTCCATATGCCGCCTCCGTGTTCACCTAAATCATCGGTGGTCTTTAGTTTTTTGATTGCTTGCATGTCTCTCCTGTCTATTCGATTTGCTGCAGCGCTCCTTTTATTGTCTTGATATCAACATGGTTCCCATTAATGGCTAAAATCTGCCTGCTACCCAAAGAATGAGTCCAAAGGTTGATTTGGAGGATTAGCGGCATAGGATTGATGGACCCCGAGCTTTCCCTTAAAGTAAGCCTTGTGATGAGGCCTTGCGACGGTATGTCCGGCTTGGTCCGTGGTAACCGCCGAAAGGCGGTTTTCGCGTTTAAAGGGCTGTTTACCGAAGGGCATTTGTCCGTATTCGCTTCTGGGCAGTGGGCTTTTATCGCGAATTTCGGAAGTGCGGGGAAAATCGAAACTTGCCGCGCACACTCCGATTTTTGCCAACAAAATCGCAGGCCGCAAGAGTCCAAACCCGGGGCCTAGTCGACAGGTCCCATTTTTTACCGCACTTCCGAGTTCACCTGTCGATAATGTGCGGCGGCCTCTGGAACCTCCGAGAGCGTCGGCCTTTTAGCCTAAAGCGCATCGCCCCCCGGGGGGCTTCTGGGGCGCGGCTCTTCTGGTTAAACTACTCAATTCTTAATGCTCACCGTGCTTAATTCTCGATGACCATTCGGACTATTTTTAAGTGGGCATCAACAGGTTGAGTCGGGGAGGGGGGAGCTGAGGTGGATGAGGCGTATTTGTCCTGGCGTTATGTTCCGCACTTATTTGACCATGCGCGATACGGTAGCTTCAGCTTGCGGCTGTTTTGCGCTTCTTCGAGATCCCACACCGTACCTTCCAGGTCCGAATTATGTCCGCGCCAGTAGTTATGCTTTAAGCAAAGCGGCACGAGTGAACTTGCTGCAAGCCTCATGCTGTGAGCGCGTTAAGCAATCGGTCGTGAAGGTGAGGTGAGTATGAAAGGTAGAAACCAGCACGTTACGAAGCGGGCGGATGGCAAATGGCAGGTTAAGGGCGAGGGAGCGCGTCGCGCTTCCTTTGTTACGACGACCCAGGGCGAAGCTATAAAGCGCGGTCGTCAAATTAGTTCTAATCAGCACTCTGAGCTAATCACCCATCGTCCCGATGGCAGAATCCGCGCAAAGGATTCCCATGGGCACGATCCCTTCCCGCCGAGAGGATAGGGGC
>OGPN01001921.1_pt1 | contig 12785 bp, 10 predicted proteins | sample 1552941 | NCBI WGS metagenome assembly OGPN01 (sample SAMEA2580220, study PRJEB22360) | human gut metagenome | biome: human gut; feature: human-associated habitat; material: faeces | place: Denmark | collected 2008/2010
TCGTTTCTAATCAAGGAGGAAAATCCAATTGGCTGGAAAAGAAGGTAGAGAATACCCGCTTGAGCGTACCAGAAACATTGGTATCATGGCTCATATCGATGCAGGTAAGACAACTCTTACAGAACGTATCCTTTATTATACAGGTGTCAACTACAAAATCGGTGATACTCATGAAGGTACCGCAACAATGGACTGGATGGAGCAGGAGCAGGAGAGAGGTATCACAATTACTTCTGCTGCTACAACATGTCACTGGACTCTGCAGGATCACTGCAAGAAGAAACCAGGTGCTCTGGAACATCGTATCAACATCATTGATACTCCAGGACACGTAGACTTCACCGTAGAGGTTGAGCGTTCACTCCGTGTACTTGACGGCGCTGTCGGCGTCTTCTGTGCAAAGGGTGGTGTAGAACCTCAGTCAGAAAACGTATGGCGTCAGGCTGACACTTACAATGTACCGCGTATGGCATTCATCAACAAGATGGATATCCTAGGTGCAAACTTCTACAATGCTGTAGATCAGATCAAGACTCGTCTTGGTAAAAACGCTATCTGCTTACAGCTTCCAATCGGAAAAGAAGATGAATTCAAAGGTATCATTGACCTTTTCGAAATGCAGGCTTATATCTACAATGATGAGAAAGGTGAAGACATTTCCATCACAGATATTCCGGAAGATATGAAGGAAGAAGCAGAACTTTATCATACAGAACTCGTAGAGAAAATCTGCGAACTGGATGACGATTTAATGATGGAATATCTGGAAGGTGAAGAACCGTCTAATGAAAAATTAAAAGCAGTTCTTCGTAAAGCTACTTGTGAATGTACAGCTGTACCGGTATGCTGCGGTACTGCATACAGAAACAAGGGTGTTCAGAAACTTCTGGATGCAATCATTGAATACATGCCTGCTCCAACAGACATTCCTCCAATCGAGGGTGTTGACCTGGATGGCAATCCGATCGTGAGACATTCTTCTGATGAAGAACCATTCTCTGCTCTGGCATTTAAGATTATGACAGACCCATTTGTTGGTAAACTGGCATACTTCCGTGTATACTCCGGTACCATGAACTCTGGTTCTTATGTACTTAACGCTACTAAGGACAAGAAAGAACGTGTTGGACGTATCCTTCAGATGCATGCTAACAAACGTATGGAACTGGATAAAGTATATTCAGGAGATATCGCAGCAGCAATCGGTTTCAAATTCACCACAACTGGTGATACAATCTGTGATGACCAGCACCCGGTAATCCTTGAATCCATGGAATTCCCGGAACCGGTTATCGAACTTGCAATCGAGCCTAAGACAAAAGCCGGCCAGGGTAAACTTGGTGAAGCTCTTGCAAAACTGGCAGAAGAAGACCCGACATTCCGTGCACATACAAATCAGGAAACAGGTCAGACAATCATCGCTGGTATGGGTGAGCTGCATCTGGAAATCATCGTTGACCGTCTGCTTCGTGAATTCAAAGTAGAGGCTAACGTAGGTGCTCCTCAGGTTGCATACAAAGAGACTATTACTAAGGCCGTAGACATCGACAGCAAATATGCTAAACAGTCTGGTGGTCGTGGACAGTATGGTCACTGTAAAGTTAAATTCGAGCCTATGGATGCCAACGGAGAAGAACTGTACAAGTTCGAATCCACTGTTGTTGGTGGTGCTATTCCGAAGGAATACATCCCGGCTGTTGGCGAAGGTATCGAAGAAGCTATGAAAGCTGGTATCCTGGGTGGATTCCCGGTAGTCGGCGTTCATGCAAACGTATATGACGGTTCCTATCATGAAGTCGATTCCTCTGAAATGGCATTCCACATTGCAGGTTCTCTTGCATTCAAGGATGCTATGCAGAAAGCAGCTCCGATTCTTCTTGAGCCTATCATGAGAGTCGAAGTTACTACTCCGGAAGATTACATGGGTGATGTTATCGGTGATATCAACTCCCGTCGTGGTCGTATCGAGGGTATGGATGACATCGGCGGCGGAAAGATGATCCGTGGATTCGTACCGCTGGCTGAAATGTTCGGTTACGCAACAGACCTTCGTTCTAAAACTCAGGGACGTGGTAACTACTCCATGTTCTTTGATAAATACGAGCAGGTTCCGAAAAACGTACAGGAAAAAGTTCTGTCTGCAAAAGCAAAATAATGTAAGAAAAATAATCGGGTGTGCAGCTGTCAAAGGCTGCACAGCCTAAAAGTATTATTTTTCTGAGATTTCCCTTGCAAATAAGACGGAAATGCAATATAATCAGACTTAGCAGGTTTACGATTCAGGTGGGTTCCTGCCACCAATTTAGTCTCAAAAAAGCCCACTGGGCGCAATTTTAAGGAGGACATTTTAAAATGGCTAAAGCTAAATTTGAAAGAACAAAACCGCATTGTAACATTGGTACCATCGGCCACGTTGACCATGGTAAAACAACTCTGACCGCAGCTATCACAAAAGTACTTTCTACCAGAGTAGAAGGAAACACTGCTGAGAACTTCGAAGATATCGATAAAGCTCCGGAAGAGAGAGAGCGTGGTATCACAATCTCTACTGCACACGTTGAGTATCAGACAGAGAAAAGACACTATGCACACGTTGACTGCCCAGGCCATGCTGACTATGTAAAGAACATGATCACTGGTGCTGCACAGATGGACGGAGCTATCCTTGTAGTAGCTGCTACAGACGGTGTTATGGCTCAGACAAAAGAGCACATCCTTCTGTCCCGTCAGGTAGGTGTACCTTACATCGTTGTATTCATGAACAAATGCGATATGGTAGACGACGAAGAGCTGCTTGAGCTGGTAGACATGGAGATCCGTGAGCTGCTGAACGAGTATGACTTCCCGGGAGATGACACTCCGATCATCCAGGGTTCTGCTCTGAAAGCTCTGGAAGATCCGGCTGGCCCATGGGGAGATAAAATCATGGAGCTTATGGATGCAGTAGATAGCTGGATCCCGGATCCGCAGCGTGACACAGATAAAGACTTCATCATGCCTGTAGAGGACGTATTCACCATCACTGGTCGTGGTACTGTTGCTACTGGCCGTGTTGAGGCTGGTGTTCTTCATCTGAATGAGGAAGTTGAAATCGCAGGTCTGAAAGAAGAGACCAAGAAAACTGTTGTAACTGGTATCGAGATGTTCCGTAAACTCCTCGATGAGGCTCAGGCTGGTGATAACATCGGTGCTCTGCTTCGTGGTGTTCAGAGAACAGAGATCGAAAGAGGACAGGTTCTGGCTAAACCAGGTACCGTTCACTGCCATACCAAATTTACCGCTCAGGTATACGTTCTGACAAAAGACGAGGGTGGCCGTCATACTCCATTCTTCAATAACTATCGTCCGCAGTTCTACTTCCGTACAACTGACGTAACAGGTGTTATCACTCTTCCGGAAGGAACTGAGATGTGCATGCCTGGCGATAACGTAGAGATGACCATCGAACTGATCCACCCGATCGCTATGGATCAGGGTCTTACCTTCGCTATCCGTGAGGGTGGCCGTACCGTTGGATCAGGCCGTGTTGCTACTCTGATCGACTAATTATCGGTAGACTATTCTAAATAAAATATAATTGTATCGAAAGATACTTGTGCTCAAACGTAAGAGACCCCGGCGCCGTAAGGCGGCCGGGGTTTTTCTGTCTGTATATAGATGATCAAGAACCGCAAAAGTTGAGAGCTGCAAAACAACCGTATGTAATTCCAATCGAAGCAGGTGCCCATACGATTGCGATTACAAGAAAGCCTATGGGAAAAATCGGAGCCGGTGATGTTGCAAATGCAGCCTTTGGAGCTGCTCTTGGCGGCGGACTGGGAGCTGTTTTAGGCGGCCATTTAGGCAAAAAGGCAGTTGGAGAAGATGGATTAAAAAATGCAAAAGTAATAGAGGCCCATGAGGGGGAAACATTTTCTTGTGATGTAAAAGCAGATCTTCGCGGAATGCCGAAGGTTACGTGGATGTAAGATAAAAAAATAAGAAAAAAGAAGAATTCCTGTGCGGAAATACTGCATGGGAATTCTTCTTTTTGATCTTCTGAAAGAAGAACAGAAATTTGAGAAAAGACAGAGAATTTCTTACAGAAGCTGAATATTCATCACATCCATCACCTCTCGTGTCTCCATCGGCCATACCGAGCACTGTACCTCTCCGATGTGCGCTTTGCGCAGGAAAAACATACAGATACGGGACTGTCCGATACCGCCGCCGATTGTCTGCGGGAGAGTGCCGTTCAGAATAGATTTCTGGAAGGGAAGCTTCGCGCGGGACTGGCATCCGCACTCCTTTAACTGGGCGCGGAGAGCATCTGCGTTGACGCGGATACCCATGGAGGAGAGCTCAAGGGCGATGTCAAGCACTGGATAATAAACGATCAGATCGCCGTTTAAGGACCAGTCGTCGTAGTCCGGGGAACGTCCGTCCTGACGCTCTCCGGAAGCAAGCACGCCGCCGATCTGCATAATAAAGACAGCACCTTTTTCTTTGGTGATTGTATACTCTCTTTCCTTTGGAGTCAGATCCGGATAGCGATCCTCAAGTTCCTGGGAAGTGATAAAGAAAATTTCATCCGGCAGAATGGTTTCGATGTAGTCGTACTGGTCTGCCATATGTTTTTCCGTGTTTTTCAGTGCCTCATAGATATCTTTTACGGTACTCTTTAAGAAATCAAGATTGCGTTCTTCCGGGGACATGATTTTTTCCCAGTCCCACTGATCCACGTAAACGGAGTGAATGTTGTCGGTCACCTCGTCCTGGCGGATGGCGTTCATATCGGTGTAGATGCCTTCTCCCTCAGAGAAGCCGTATTTGTGAAGTGCGTACCGTTTCCATTTTGCCAGAGACTGAACAATTTCAGCGGTTTTCTTGGTACCCTGATCCTTTAACTCAAAAGAAACCGGGTGTTCTACGCCATTCAGATTGTCATTCAAGCCGGTTTCCGGCTGTACAAAAAGTGGAGCTGTTACACGGAGCAGATGCAGACGATGTGTCAGCTCATGCTGGAAATAATCCTTTACTGTTTTAATCGCCACCTGTGTATCGTGGAGGTTTAATGCAGATTTGTAACCCTGCGGAATAATAATTTCTCCCATTACTTTAAAACCCTCTTGTTTTAGATTTGCTTTTCGAATCATGCCTTCTCAAAAAGCTTCAAATTTAGTTTACCATGTTTTCCCTGGAAAGCAAGGAAAAGATACGAAAAAACCAAAGATAGTAAAGAATTTTTTCGACATATTTTCCTTGCTGAATTTCTCCCCGGAAATACGAAATTTTCCGAAAATCAGAGCGCTTATGAAAGAGGCGGAATTATTCGGAAACCCACTGGCGCAGAAACGCTGCGGACTGTTCGATGAACGATAACTGATCCGGCGCATCGAAATGCTCGATGGCGAGATAACCGTCGTAATCGCACGCTTCTAAATCTGTAAGAAGCTTTGCCATCGGCAGATATCCCGTTCCGGCCGGTGTCTGGCCAAGGCCGCGGCAGAAACGTCCGTGAACGAGCGGACTTTCGGCACGATCCTTACAGTGAACATGGACAATATAATCCTTCAGAAGCCAGGCAGCATACGAAACATCCTCATCACTGAAAGCAAAATTTCCGATATCAAGCGTATACCGCAGCCCCGGCACGTGCTCCATAAACCAGAGCAGCGGATATGTGCGTGCAAACGGCTGTAAAAAACCGTCAAAGTCCTCTAAGGTAATCGTAACGCCACGCAAAGCCGCATATTCGGCGAGTGAGGAAAGCGCATGTACCATATTTTGAATCGATTTGTTTTCGGTCATAAAAGTACTCGTTGCCTCATAGGTGCTGCTGCAGGCTGCAAGCTCTGCCGCTTCGGCAGTTTCAAGCGCGCCTGCAACAAACAGGACACGCGAAACCTGCTGCGATGCCGCAGTATCGAGCATCTGCTGTGCTCTGCCAAGATCCGTATCATGGGAAAAATCAAAGGTTTCATGCATACAGCTGATCACCAGCCCCGCATCGGAAAGCATCGGGGCAATGACCTCTCTTTCTGATGCAAACAGACTGTAGTTCATCTCAACAGCCGAAATTCCCTGCTCCCTGCAGAACGCGAGCACTTCCGGAATCGTCTTACCGGACTGCTCACACGCCTGTAGAATGTGTTCGTAAAAAACGGAAAGCTTTCTCATATAACATTTCCTCCTGATTTATGCAATGTGTACGCAGATTCCATCCGTGTATTGCAGAACATTTTTGATCGTGAAATCAGACCCCTGTTTTGAAAAAATCAAACGGGATACAGATATCGGTAAACTGCAGCTGCTATTTTTGGTGTGAAGAAAGATACACTTCCTCCGTAGATGGATTCACCCATGCATTATCCAGTGGTGCCGGTCTTCGTACTACAGGAACGCACCAGCGCACCCCATTTTTGATAATCTTCTGAATCACCGGCATATGGTAAATGGGGTATTCCTCGTGTCCCGGCTGAAAATAGAAAATTTTGCCCAGCCCACGTGTAAAGGTGCATCCGCTGCGGAACACCTCACCGCCTGCAAACCATCCCGTAAATACCACATCATCCGGTTTGGGAATATCAAAAAACTCCCCATACATCTCTTCCTCCGGAATATCCACCCATGCCGGAATTCCCTGCGCGATCGGATGGGTCGGACACGTACAGAACAGTCTCTCACGATCCCCATGCCGCCACCGAAGCGTCATACTTGTTCCGAGAAGCTTCCGCATAATCTTGGAATAATGCCCTGAATGCAGAACTACCAGCCCCATTCCGGCCAGCACATGACGCCGAACCCGCTCGGCCACATCGTCCGAGAACTCCTCCTGCAGCATATGATTCCAGAACACCAGCACATCGGTATTTGCCAGCACTTCTTCCGTCAGCCCATGCTCCTTCTCGTCAAACACAGCCGTCCGAACCGAAAGCTCCTCCTCCTGTCCCAGAAACTTTGCAATACAGGTGTGAATCCCGTCCGGATAAATCTCTTTCACTTTCTCCTGCGTTCGCTCATGCTGAAACTCATTCCAGACCGTAACTCGTATCATTCGTCCATCCTCCTTCTATAAGAAAAAAATGTATCATTTTCAAAAAGTTATCGATAGCAAATCTTGAAAATAATGAAAAAAGCAGTCGTTCACACTCTGCGGTACTGAATTTTTGCGTTATTTTCTGGCCTTACTATAAATTATACTCGTGCTATACCAATATTTCAATTCACAAATTCCTTGACATCCCCTCCGAAATCCCGTATACTAAACAATGCGCAGCCGGGGAGATAGCGGTGCCCTGTACCCGCAATCCGCTACAGCGGGGGTGATGCCAATCCGAGGGCTCTTTCATTGCGAAGCTGCCTTCTATAAGTGACGTTGACGTCTGGGTCTTACGCAACAGGACTCCATGAACCGTGTCAGGGCAGGAATGCAGCAGCACTAAGTGGAATCTCCTGTGTGCCGTGAGGGTGCCTGGGCCGAGTAGGCTGTAGGAGTAACGTTCGTGGTGAGAGTTCGAAGTGCGGCGCGCATAAAAAAGAAAATCCAAGGAAGCCTGAACCACAGACTTCCTTTTTTCGTACAAAAAATAGAAACTCCCGCGCTTTCTTCCCCCGAACTATTGTGAGAACGAAAAAAATAGGGTATAATGTAAACATTCCATAATACTGCCAAGAAACAAGAAGCAGTCGTGAAAATCTAATAAAGAACAGGATGGGAAAAGTCATATGTTAAGAATTGGTCTGTTAACAAGCGGCGGAGACTGCCAGGCATTAAATGCGACCATGCGCGGAGTCGTAAAAGGCCTTGCAAACAATGTAAAAGATCTCGAAGTATACGGATTCATGAACGGCTATAAAGGCCTCATCTACAGCGATTACCGCATGCTCAGTGCAAAAGATTTTTCCGGTATATTAACACAGGGAGGAACTATTCTCGGAACCTCACGTCAGCCGTTCAAGCTGATGCGTACCCCGGATGCAAACGGTCTGGACAAAGTGGAAGCAATGAAGCATACCTACCACAAGCTCCTTCTGGACTGCCTTGTCATTCTTGGCGGAAACGGAACCCAGAAAACAGCAAACCTCTTGAGAGAGGAAGGACTGAATATTATCCATCTTCCGAAAACCATCGATAATGATATCTACGGAACGGATATGACCTTCGGTTTCTACAGTGCCGTCAATATTGCATCCGATGCGATCGACTGCATCCATACAACAGCCTCCTCTCACCAGAGAGTTTTTATCGTAGAGGTTATGGGTCATAAAGTAGGCTGGCTGACGCTGTACGCCGGAATCGCAAGCGGCGCAGACGTTATCCTGATTCCGGAAATTCCATACGATATTGAAAAAGTATGCGAGGCCATCAACAGACGAAAAGAGCGCGGAAGCGGATTCACCATTCTTGCCGTTGCCGAGGGTGCAATTGCAAAAGAAGACGCAGCACTTCCGAAGAAAGAGCTGAAAAAACGTCAGGAAGAAATCGCAAAGAAATACCCGTCCGTATCCTACAAGATCGCAGAAGAGATCGAGGCAAAGACAGGCATGGAAATCCGCGTCACCGTACCGGGCCACATGCAGCGAGGCGGCAGCCCGTGTCCGTATGACCGTGTCCTTTCCACAAGACTCGGATCCGAGGCAGCACAGCTTATTCTGGACAAACAGTACGGCTACATGGTCGGAATGGTCAACGGAAAAGTAAAGAAAATTCCGCTGGGCGAGTGCGCCGGAAAATTAAAGACCGTAGATCCGAATGCACAGGAAGTCCTGCAGGCAAAACGGATGGGAATCAGCTTCGGCGATTGATGCGTTCCCGAAAAAAGGCAAGGAAAAAGAACGGAGGCCTTAAAGCAAGAAGAACAAGGTCTCCGTTCTTCTGTTGCACTGCTGTCCAAAAGAAACTGCCGGCGGCAGGCTTCCATGCCGATGCAATAAAAGGAGAAAAATTTTATGAGCTATACTGCTCTGTACCGAAAATTCCGTCCTTCCACCTTTGAGGATGTAAAAGGACAGGATCACATTGTAACAACATTAAAAAATCAGATCCGCGCGGACCGCATCGGTCATGCGTACCTGTTCTGCGGAACCCGCGGAACAGGAAAAACGACGATCGCCAAGATTCTCGCCCGCTCGGTCAACTGCGAACATCCCGTGGACGGAAGCCCGTGCAACGAATGTCCGACGTGTAAGGCGATTCTGGCGGGCGTTTCCACGAACGTCATCGAGATCGACGCGGCATCGAACAACGGTGTCGACAACATCCGTGAAATCCGTGAGGAGGTAGCCTACCGGCCGACACAGGGACGGTATAAAGTCTATATCATCGACGAGGTGCATATGCTTTCTACCGGAGCGTTCAATGCACTCTTAAAAACCCTGGAGGAGCCGCCGTCCTATGTCATCTTCATTCTGGCGACCACAGAGGCAAACAAAATCCCGGTGACGATCCTTTCCAGATGCCAGCGGTACGATTTCCGCCGCATCACGATCGACACCATTGCGGCGCGTCTTAGTGAACTGATGGAAAAAGAGGGCGTGGACGTCGAAGAAAAAGCCATCCGCTACGTCGCAAAGGCGGGCGACGGATCCATGCGAGACGCGTTAAGCCTCCTGGACCAGTGCATCGCCTTCTACCTCGGGCAGAAGCTGACGTACGATAAAGTCCTTGAGGTTCTCGGAACTGTTGATACCGAAATCTTCAGCCAGATGCTCCGCACGATCCTCGCCGGGGATGTAACGGGAAGCATCCGCACGCTGGAAACCCTTTTAAACCGCGGAAAAGAGCTGGGACAGTTCGTTACCGACTTTACGTGGTATCTGCGGAATCTGCTGTTGGTAAAAAGCGCAGATGAAACCGAAGAACTGCTCGACGTCTCTACAGAAAACCTGAAGCTCTTAAAAGAAGAGAGCACGATGGTAGACGATGAGACGCTGATCCACTATATCCGCGTTTTATCCGAGCTCTCCGGCCAGCTCCGCTATGCGGCGCAGAAGCGCGTGCTCGTTGAGGTGGCGCTCGTCAAACTCTGCAAACCGCAGATGGAGCAGAACCTCGAATCCGTGCTGGAGCGTCTTAGGATTCTCGAAGAAAAAATGGAGCGCGGAATCCCGATGATGGTGACAAATGCACCGGGAGCAGGAAACGGCAGTGCAGGAGGCTCCGGAGCGGCCGGAGACGGCTATGCGGCGGCAGAAACACCGCAGAGTGCACCGGCACCAGTGAAAGCCGCACCGGCGGATTTACAGCGCATCAGCGCGTCCTGGAAGGCAATTGTCGGCCAGACAAGCGGCATGTTCCGCCAGTTTCTGCAGAGCGCCGTTCCGAAATACAACAGCGAGACGGGCGACGCCAAACTGTTTGTTGAGTTTGCAGACCAGCTCGCATCCATCTACGTTGAGCGGCCGGAGGCAGCCGATGAGATCCGCACCATTATTGAACAGATGACTGGAAAAACCGTAGAGGTCCAGCTCATTTTAGCAGACCAGCATGCAAACGCCGCGCTCTCCACGATTTCCGTGGATGATGCACTGACGCAGGCGATTCATGGAATCCCGGTCGAGGAGGACGACGAGAGCGACTTCGACGACGGGGAAGAATAAATTAAAAACAAATTTTTCAGGAGGATATTACCATGGCAAAAAGAGGAGGATTCCCGGGAGGAATGCCGGGCAACATGAACAATCTGATGAAGCAGGCTCAGAAAATGCAGAAGCAGATGGAAGAGAACCAGAAAGCACTGGAGGAGAAAGAGTTCACTGCGACAGCAGGCGGCGGAGCCGTAGAAGTAACCATTTCCGGTAAAAAAGAAGTAACCAAAGTTAAAATCAGCGAAGATGCCGTAGATCCGGACGACGTAGAAATGCTCGAGGATCTGATCATGGCAGCAACCAACGAAGCACTGCGCAAAGTTGAGGACGAGGCAGCCAAAGCTATGGGCAAACTTGCCGGCGGACTCGGCAGCATGGGCGGAGGATTCCCGTTCTGATGGATTACTACAGCGGATACATCAATCAGTTGATCGAGCAGCTGTCCCATCTGCCTGGCATCGGTGTGAAAACCGCACAGCGACTGGCCTTTCATATTATGAATATGCCGGCCGACCAGGCAAAACGGCTGGCCGATTCGATCACAGAAGCAAAATCCCATGTCCAGTACTGTAAGTGCTGCCAGACCCTGACCGACAAAGAGCTGTGCCCGATCTGCGCAAATGTCAAGCGCGACCACAGCGTGATCATGGTGGTGGAGACGACGCAGGATCTTGCGGCATATGAAAAAACCGGAAAATACGACGGCGTTTACCACGTCCTGCACGGGGCCATCTCCCCGATGCTGGGGATTGGGCCGGACGACATCCGGTTAAAAGAGCTGATGCAGCGCCTCCAGGGCGATGTCTCGGAGGTTATCGTTGCCACGAACTCCAGCCTGGAGGGCGAGACAACGGCCATGTACATCAGCAAGCTGATCAAGCCGACCGGCATCAAGGTGACGCGGATTGCAAGCGGTGTTCCGGTGGGCGGCGATCTGGAAAATATTGACGAAGTCACCCTTCTGCGTGCGTTAGAGGGCAGAACGGAGCTGTAATTATGGGCAGAAAAAAAGTGACATCCAGTGATGTCGCAGCAGCCTCAGGCGTATCCCAGGCGACGGTCTCCATGATCCTGAACCGGCGGGAAAACGTTTCGTTCTCGCGGGAAACAGTAGAAAAAGTGGAGGCGGCGGCAAAAGAGCTGGGCTACCAGATTCCGCGGCGGAAGATGAGAAGAGAGTCGAACGGCAACAAGCTGATCGTCGTCTTCTGTCCGACGCTGACGAATCCTTACTATGTGATGCTGCTGCACGGCATCGAAGAAGTTGCAAAAGAGAAGAATTACGGGGTCTTTGTCTGCAATACGCAGAGGGACCTGAAAATCGAAGAGAATTATCTTCGGATGATGAAGAGTGTGCGCCCGCGCGGAATTATCTACACCTGCAATCCGAGCAGAAGCTGCAAGGAAAAAGTGGAGGAGCTGGCCGCGGAGATTCCGCTTGTCATCATCAACAACCGAGAAGAGCTGCTGGAAATTGATGCGGTCGAGCTGAACAATGCAAAACCCGGCAGGCTGATGGCACGCCACCTGCTGGAACTGGGACACCGGCATGTGGCGTTTGTTTCACCTCCGCTGACTTCCAAACAGGGCCAGCGCCTGAAACGCGTGGAGGGCTTTGTGCGCGAGTTTGAGGAGGCAGGATACGGCCACGGCGTGATCGTCAAATCGGCGGATGAGGACCTCGACGAGGTGATCCCGAGCATGGATTCTGAGTACAAGATGGGCTATTATCTGACGAAGGAACTGCTGCGGGAGGACAAGAACCTTACGGCAATCGTCGGCATGAATGATATGATCGCGTTCGGGATCATGGACGCCGTGCTCGAGAGCAAACTGCGCATTCCGGCGGATATTTCCGTAGTGGGATGTGACAACACCGTCTATTCCAGCTTCCGCTCGATTTCCCTGACGACGATTGACCACTATGTGCCATTGAAGGGCCGCGATGCGTGCGATATCATCCTGCGGAAAATCCAGTCTCTTCGGGAAAGCCAGGACGGCAATGAACCCTTAAGCACGTATCATGTCGAGTATGAGCCGAAACTGATCGTGCGGCGCAGCACTTCGTATGCAAGAACCGAAAAATTAAAAAATAAATAGGACGGCTGAAATTATTATTAATAATTTTGAATAAAACAGCTCCGACGCAAACCGGGAAAACACAAAGAAAAGGAAAAACCGGAAAAAATGAGAAAAAATCCGCCAGAGTAATTTAT
>OGPN01001929.1_pt1 | contig 12753 bp, 8 predicted proteins | sample 1552941 | NCBI WGS metagenome assembly OGPN01 (sample SAMEA2580220, study PRJEB22360) | human gut metagenome | biome: human gut; feature: human-associated habitat; material: faeces | place: Denmark | collected 2008/2010
CCTGTACCAGATGGTAAAGCCTCAATCAATATCCGCAAAAATTTCTGCCAGCGTCATACTGATATTCGGGAATTCTTTTAATGTGATTACGGTATCTGCATTATAATGCGCTTCCTCCGGATCATCCTGAAGAATATAACTATAATTCAGCTTATAGTTTCCATCTTCCAAGTAGTAGATTTCAACCGCCCTTTCTCTAGGTGACACGATCCAATATTCTTCTACCCCAGCTTTCTGGTATATTTCTTTCTTGTCTGTTTTATCACGCAATGCAGTAGCCGGGCTAAGTGTTTCTACTATAAATTTAGGCACGCCAGAATAGGCACCGCCTTTTAAGTGTTTCCGGTCACAGACAATCATAACATCCGGGATTACATAATCATCATTTATTTCAGGATGGTATTTGTAATCCAAGTTCTCAATGAATGCCAGACAAATACTTCCCTGCAGTTTTCCAGATATAATCCGGTATATATTTCCGTTTACGATACCATGCTGATAATTTGGTGATGGCAACATATCATAAATGACACCATTTATTTTCTCTTCCTTTTTGTATTCTTCTTTAAATAATGGCATATACGTTCCCTCCAAATCTATAATTCGTATCTTTGTCTGGCTTTATGTTTTGCAATGATTCCTATCAGCAACCTTTGTTTCTATTATAGCGGATTTTTCCCTGTAATACAATGCGTTTTCAAATGCCTGATAAAACCTGCAAAATAAGGAAACAAAAGAATACTATTTTGAAAAATTTTTCATAGTCTTCCTTCATTAAACAACAGTAACTATTCGCCATTTATATCCAATTCGACCTGTAAAAAGTATTGCTATTGTACGGACATTTGTGTACTATAACTATAGATAACATATTTTTCTTGAAAGGAGCGGATCTATATGGCTGCAAAATCAGCAAATTTATATGCACGAATCGAACCAGATGTAAAAGAAAAAGCAGAAAGCATTTTGTCTGCGCTTGGAATTCCAGTTTCCAGTGCTATTAATATGTTTTATAAACAGATTATTTTACAGAGGGGACTTCCATTTGAAGTGAAATTACCATCTTCAAGACCTGTTGACATTCATACAGTATCTGAAACAGAATTCAATGAAGAATTGGAGAAAGGATATTCGGATATGCAGGCGGGACGGACTAAAAATGAGAAAAAAGCCTTTGCAGATATCCGCAATGATTATGGTATATGATCTATGAGGTTGAATTATCTGAACAGGCTGACAGCGATTTAAGAGAAATTTTTGAATATATTGCATTTGAATTGCAATCCCCAGAAAATACGAGTGTAAACACTACACATAAAAAACAATGCCATCTTTGATATTTTTGCTATCAAGGATGGCATTTTAGCTCCCTGCGATTAAAAGACTTCCATACTTATATCCTCGCCATTTACCTCTGATTCTTCCTGTTCCTCTGGCAGTTCACAAAAAAGCACCAGTCGTTTCGAAGAATCGGAACCACAGGTGGATAATAAAAGCTGACTGGTTTCAACTGGCTCTCCCAGCCAGAAGGTATCGCTGTCCGCATTTACATATTCGCATCTTAATACCGAATAGGTCAAGGACTGTCCATCCGGCAGATATAGGTACACTTTATTGTGTGTTTCTAAATATTGCTCATTCTCGTACTTGTGCAGCCCCTGGAACATACTGCCATCTTTCATATTGTGGCCATATAGAATGCTCTTTCGGTTGGAAAAATCCGGACTATTATCTTTATCCAGAAAAATGCTCCCAGCTACATGTTCTGTCTTTTTAAAGGTATGCTTCAGATAGAATTCATTATCTGTCCCTTGCACAACCGGATAATCAATCTTCGTGTCCGGAATCCGGATCCAGGCAATGATCTCCGAATTTATTTTTTTCAAAGCTTCAAAATCAACAGTAACTGTTTCTTTCTGGTTTTTCTCCGGTGTTTCACCATCAGCATTTTCTTTTAGCTCCTCCACGGCAACATATTCCCGAAGGGTGTCATATTCCTCTTCTCCATTCCGGTACATAAGATACGTTCCGATTCCCATGCAGATTCCAAAACCAAGCAGCATCAGGCACACAGCCACGATTCCCATTTCTTTTACCTGCTTCATAATTCCCTCCATTTCCAATTTTTTACACGAAAAAAGGACCGCCACCGAAGTGACAGTCCAGATTTCTTATTCCTCGTGGTTTTTCTTTTTGGTATACCAGAAGATTCCGGCAATTCCGCCCACTGATAAAACGAGAAGAAGGATTGGCAGCCAGATGTTAGTGTCATCTCCTGTTTTCGGAGATTTTACATAACCGCCAGTCGGGATCCGCTCATTGGTAAGCTCTTTTGTGATCTCAATTTCTTTTGTCTTATCATCTTTGTACTCAAATACAACGTTTTCCTCTTTCTCACTTCTTACATAACCTTCCGGTGCTTTGGTTTCCACCAGGATGTACTCGATTTCTTTTTTCATCTTTCCATCTTTATAGGTCGCGATTGGAATGTCTCCGCTTGTGGCAACGCCATCTTCATCTGTGACAAGGGTTGCCACAGCTTTTCCGGATTTCTTGATCCGAAGCTCAAACTCTGCTCCGGCAAGAGGGGAGCCATCTTCTGCATCGGTTTTCTTAAGAACCAGTTTTCCAACCGGGCGGGCATCTTTCATTTCCGCCTTCTGGATTTCCCCAGTATCTTTGACCTCAAAAGATACCTCTTCTGCAATCAGGTACCCATCCGGTGCCTGTTCTTCCCGAAGGGTATATGTTCCAACCGGAAGTTTCTCCACCATATGCGGATCTTTATCAGATACCCAGCTTTCTACTACTTTTCCATCTTTATCCAGGATAGTCAGCTTCGCACCTGGGACTTCCTTGGAATCTGTCATGTCTGTCTTACTGATTTCTACTTTTGTCACATCATCCAGCATCTGGTGCTTCTGAACTTCGGCTGTATCTTCCACTTTAAACTCAATGCTCTCTGCAGTGGTATAGCCGTCTGCTGGTTTGGTTTCCACCAGGATGTAGGTTTCCCCTACTAACAGGCCGCGTATCATATGAGGTTCTTCCGTAGAAATCCACTCTTCCACAACAGTTCCAGTGGAATCTAATACCTGTAAGGAAGCGCCTGGAAGCTCTTTTCCATCTGTTAAGTCTGCCTTGGAAAGCTCTACAGAAGTCTGCACATCCTCAAAGGTAAATTCATAAACAGCCTGGGTGGTTTTATCACCCTGATACTCAAAAGTAAATTCCTGGGTTTCGGTCGCACGCACATATCCGTCTGGTGCATAGATTTCTTTCAGGTAATACTTGGCACGGATCGGAAGATCTGCAATAAAGTGGATCCATCCGCTTTCATCTGTGGTCTTCAACTCAATGATGGTATCCTTCTCAATCAGGACTTTACCGCTTGCAGATGTAATGTCTTTCGCTGCAAACAGTCCAAAAATGGCTCCGGAAAGAACCTTGTCGCTGTCTTTTTCTTTTTTCAGAACATTAACCTGCACCTTCTGGCGACGGTTCTGCCAGTCTGCACTATAGGTTACAACCGGAGTGTCCTGGTCACGGTAGGTAAGGTCCACGTATCTTGGCTCATCATCTAATACATATCCATAGGAGGTTTCTTTTTCAATTATGTAATATTTACCAAGAGGCAGATTGTCAAGCTCTGCAATACCCGTTCCGTCGGTTGTAATGGTACCGATCAGCTGATCTTTTGTATAGTAGTTTTCACTGACACCATCTGCTGCCTTTATGTCCTCAGCTGCGTACACATTAAAGGAAACATCCATCAGGCTTCCAGTTACATAGCTAAAGAAATGTTCCACCATACCTTTTGCATTGTCAAGCAAAGTTACATCATCTAAAAACTCACCTTTTTTATTTACCAGAAGGCGGGCAATCGGCACATCATCTTCCATCTTTACCTTCTGTACCTCAGCGGTATCGGAAATCTTAAAGGTGATATCTGTTGTGCGTAAATAGCCATACGGCGCGATCTGTTCCCGGAGAGTATAGGCCTCCCCAACCTTTAAACCTTTAATCACATGCGGCTTGTCTTTCTCTGAAATCCAGGAATCGACCACTTCGCCCTTTTTATTCAGGATAATTAAGGATGCACCGTCCAGTTCCACGCCGGTAGTCAGATCTGCCTTTGTGATTTCCACGGTGGTTGGCTGGTTTTTCTTGGTGGCTTTTAATTTGATTACTTTTACATCCTGTCCCTGGTAGCTGGCATCAAATTCCAGGATTTCATCCGAGGAAACATAGCCATCCGGTGCCTGAAGCTCTTTCACATAATACTTGCCAAGCGGCAGGTCCAGGGTAATCTGTGCCAGTCCATTTTTGTCACTCTTTACCTTCTGAAGCAGGGTATCTGCCTTTACAATTACCTTATCGCCGGAATAAATGTCATTATTGTTATAAATTCCAAATTCGGCACCTTCCAACTTTTTACCAGTTTCGACATCCTCTTTCACCACTTTAAGTTCTACCTTCTGGCGCTTATTGGAAAATTCCATGGTTTCTTCCACAACAGAAGTATTCTGGTCTTTATACAGGAAGGTGATTTCCTGACTGTCCGAATTAATGACAAACCCGGTTGGTGCTTTGGTTTCTACAACACGGTAGGTGCCAAGGGGCAGATCATTTAGGATGGCCTTTTCATCTGTGGTAACCTTCTGGATCAGGGTATCTTTTGGATAAATGACAGTGCGGTTGCCCGCTTCATCCACCTGATGATCCGGGGTATAAATATCCTCAGCAGCGTAGATGACAAACTCTGCACCAGAAAGGGAAGTTTCCTCGTAGGTAAAATCTTTTTTGAACGATTTTAAGGTTTCACCGGTTTTGTGGATTACCAGCTTTCCTTTTGCCGGATGGTTCTCATAGACAACCGTAATGATTGCATCCCCAGTTGTAGAATCCATCTGGTAAGCAGTGTTGCTGTCCACCTTGATTTCTACATAATTGGTATTCTGGATGTAACCATCCGGTGCTGTTACTTCCTCAATGCGGTAGTTTCCACATTTTAAGGCACTTGGCAGGATCAGATAACCGTTTTCATCAGTAAAATAAGATTTATGGGTAACGGTACTTGGATAGGTGGTCGTCTGCTCCACATATTTTCCTTCATCCAGGTCGTAAATCTTAAACTCGGTGTTTGCAACCAGGACCGGCTTCTTGGTTTCATCATCCTGTTTAATGATTTTTAGTTTTGCAGAAAATTCATCGTCCAATAACACTCTCCAAACCTGGGGTTCTGACTTGTTCTCGCTGATCACAACCGTAAAATCATCAACAGGTTTGAAATTATGAGGGGTAGTGGTTTCCCTTACGATATAAGTTCCATAGGGAAGGGGAATGGTGCAGGCATAACCTTTTTCATCCGTAAAGATTTCCGTCTTTCCATCTTCAGTTAATACGACCGGAACTGCATTTTCAAAATCATAGGAGCCATCCTCTTTTGTATTTAGGTTGCTCACCAGATAGGCCGAAAATCCGGCACCCTTTAACAGATCCGCATCTGTTTTTCCGTTATTTGCAGCCTTAATCAACTGGAACGGCTGTTTTTTTACATTCTCGGCAACTGTAATGGTACACTCGATTTCTTTCACCTGGTCACCTTCATAGCTGCCTTCCACATCATGCTCTTCTTCATCCAGGACATAACCTGCAGGCGGAGTAATCTCTTTTACATAGTATTTTCCAAGATAGAGACCGGATACACTTGCATTTCCAGCTTTGTCGGTGGTAAGTGTCGCAACCTGGGCGTCTTTTGGATAAAGAACCCCGCTGCTGCCATCTGGGTAACCAATTGCTTCCCTTGCATATAGGCCATAAACAGCACCTTCTAAAGTTGCATCTCCCTGTGCGTTCTTTCCCGTCTCACTGTCTTCCTTTGTAAGATGGATATTCACACGGACGCGCTCATCTGTAAAAGTATGTGTAAATTCTACTTTTTTCTCTTTATCCCCTGCATAATTAAATGCAAAGGAATAAACATCAGAAGTATTTAACACGTACATCTGGGGTGCCTGAAGTTCTTTGATATAGTAGGAATTGTTAACCGGAAGGTCTGCGGTATAGCCTGCTTTTCCATCCGTACCAGTAGCCACCTTTTCAATCAGGGTGTCTTTTCTGACGATCACATTCCCGTCTGCAGATACAATATCATTCCCTGCATACATTCCAAAAACAGCACCTGCAAGCGGCTGTCTGGTTTCCCCATCCTGTTTTACCAAAGATACGGAGGCTTTTTGTCTGTCGTTGGTAAAGGTAACCGTGCTAAAAGATACTTCTTCGTTTTCACCGGCAGCTGACAAGGTTACGGTTTTGGATTCGCCTGTGCAGACCAGCTTATCCGGTGCCTGTGTTTCGGTTACCACGTAGGTTCCTATGTTTAAGTTATCAAGGGTTGCACTTCCGTCTTCACCGGTTGTCAGACCTTCTTTTACAAGGGCACCATTCTGATAAATGGTAGTTCCATCTGCAGCCACAATGTCTGCTCCTGCATAGACATTATATACCGCACCTTTTTGCCTTCTTGTTTCATAACGGAAGGTTACCTTTTCATCCGTTACATCTGCACCGGTTAAAACTTCACCCTCTTTATAAACGGTAAGAGAAGCCTTTTTTTCATCGTCCAGCAGTTCCTTGGTAACTTTGCTTCCCATGACAAGGGTCACATCATGGGCAGTGGCATCCACAAGATAGCCGACAGGGCTTGTGATTTCTTTTAAATAAACCACATCCTGGGTTTTATCAATGGTAACAGAAGAAACACCGTTTTCATCTGTCGGAGGCATTTCCACAATCAGGTTCTGGCAGGCTTCATCACCATACACGCCATAAACCGCGCCAGCTAAAAGGGCATTGGAACCTCTGTCTTTTTTTATGATTTCAATAGTTGCCTGCTGAAGCCAGGTAACGGAAAAATCAACGTATTTCTCATCGTCCACACCCTCGCCGAATACCAGGGCCAGGTTCTGGGTTTCAGTACCTGTGGTTACTTTATATGCGGAAAAATCCTTCGTAATATAACCCTTCATAGTGGATTTCCAGGAACCTGCAACGGCTGTGGCCTGATTCAAGGGTGCGGATAAATAAAACGTTGTTCCACCATATAATTTTATACTGACTCCGGCAGCACTTGCTTCTCCTGTATCCACGTTATGGAAAACCACGCCAGATGGAAGCTTCATGGTAATGTTCTGTAAGGAATCCGCTTTAAACTTGATTTCTTCGGTACGCTGCTCATTTCCATCTATATAAGCAGTTACGTTGTCATTGGAAAACTCCATGGCAACATCTGGGATATCCGGCTGTGCCATGCAGTATTCATAAAGTTCCATGGCAAGAGCCTGTCCGGTAGAGTTTGCCCCGGAAAAAGCATCGTCACCTCCACTTGCATAAGACACGGCCAAATGAGTGATAACAAACTGTTTCCCTGCAGAAAAATCCGGATGTTCCTGTTTGAAAAAGCCATTTACACCAGAAGCTTTGGTTCCGTAGTAGCACACTTTTGCAAGCTTTTTGCCATCCCCAAGTTTGGTAATCTTATACACACCATCCCCAGGGCTGTTTTTCGAGGGCTGAATACAATAAGCGGTTGCACTGACATTGTCAAATTTGACCGTATATTTATAGGTCAGATAACTGCCAAGCCCATAATCACTGTAGTAATAGCAGGTTCCCCTTGTCACATCCACATCGGTTCTGGTGCTGGCATAGGTAGCAATAAAAGAAACCGTTTCGCCCTCTTCCAGGCTTAAAAAATCAATTTCCTGTTCCTCTGCCTGCTCTAACACTTCGCCAAGCGTCAGGCCAGTTTCCGGATCTACGGTAACCTCTTCCTCGGCACGCTCCAGTTCCGAATCAAACTCCTCTTCTGGTAAAATGTCAGAGGCAAAGCCATCGTCTTCGGATATAGTCTCTTCGGACTCTGTAGTGTTACTATCTGGATTCTCACTTGGGTTCACAGTTTCATCGGAAATTTCTCCTTCTTCTGGTACCTCTGTCAGATCAGACTCCTGGCTTTCCTCTTCCGAACGAGCTTCCCCGACCACGACCGGCTGTTCTGGCAAAGGATCGGGATCCTCGCTGTCCCCTGACTCTTCTGTACCAGAATCTCCTGCTGCCTGAGTCTCCGGCTCTTTTTCCGTTACCGTGATGGTCCTGGCAACCAGATAAGAATCCCCCTCTTTTGGCGTAATCCGGTAGACACATTTATAGATTCCTGGTCTTGCCGGATCAAAATTGGTTCCGTCCTCCATAGCTGCTTTTTTCAGCTCCGCTTTATCCCCGTCCTTTAATCCCAGTCCGGTAAAATCTTTCTGGACATCAAAGGCTGCTCCCTGCTCGATTTCAAGGGCAAGGGAAGGATCGGAGGTCGTTTCCGCAATCAACTCTTCCTCTGATTTTTCTACCATCTGTTCGGATACGGCTTCCTGCGCCACCTCTTCCTCTGCCTCTGCGGATACTGCAAAAGTACCTGTCGAAGTGAGGCTGCTGCAGCACAGCACAAAAGCCATTGCACCCGCAAGCCATCTTTTTCTCTTAAATTTACCCAATGTTTTTCTCCTCTCCTGCTTGGTAATGGTCTGTCCCTGGTACTTATGAGGTATGGTCTGTCTCGAATTCCCATCTGTGTTTCTCCTTTCCTCTGGCTTATTTAGCCAGATAAAAAAGGATCTGAATATTTTCAGACCCTTTTTTATCTGATTAAATCAGGAAAACCGCTCTTTTTCCTGTGGTGGTTTCCTATAAAGCCAGTCATCCACACCTTTATAATTTCCAAGCCACAAGCCTTTTTCATCTGTATCCCAGCTGATTCTCATACAGTTTAGGTTCATTGTTTCACACATCTCATATAGCTTCAGACAGCCTTTACGGATGGTATCCCGCTTTCTTCGCTTATGGGAACACTCCTGTTTTTTTAAGAGTCGTTCCGGCTTCTCACACCAGATACACTTTTCCTTGCAGTCACAACGACAGGTAAGATTCATCATCTTATCCATGTCCATACACTCATACACGGTTTGTAAGCCCCTGCTTTTTAATTCCATCAACACCAGCTGCAGGCTTTTGTAATTTCCCACACCGGGGATTCCAATATAGGGATATCCACTTCTCATGCTGGCAAGTTCAGCCTTTAAAATTCCTTCTGTCACCCGGATGTTCTTCTGAACCGGGCTGATATAACCGGATATCCCGGCCGGACTGCCGCTTGAAGTTCCACCCTCAAATCCGCTGCTGGTAAACCAGATGTATTTTCTTTTGTTCACCGGATGGTCAACCCGGATCTGAAACCCTTTTATTTTTTGATTCAGGGAATACACAGGGCACAGGTAGCCTTTGTTTCCTTCATAAAAAGAGGCTTCCCACTTGCCATCCCGGTTCCGGTAAAAGCCTGGAATTCCATCCAGCCGGATTCCTTTTTCTTCCAGTTTTTTGGCAAGGAGCCTTGCATTTTTAGGTTCCACGCTTTTATATCCTTTTTTCTCCAGTTCCTTGATTTCAAAATCCGTAGCACCGCGTCTTTTAAAGTCAGCTTTATGCAGATCCTGAAGCTGCATAAGGGCAATCATCTGACGGTACACAAAATCAACATACTCCGGGGATCGTTTGGGGACAGATGGTTTTCCTTTATAGCGGCTGGTTATCTTTTTGGGTTTGTTTCCAGCTCCCTGACTGCCAGTTTCCTGGTGGTTTACAATATCCTGATAGGCCACCTTACACCGATCTTCTCCATAAAGCCCCATAATGTCCGCATACAGGGTAAGCATATTTCCGCCCTGCCCGCAGTGGAAACAATGAAAAACGTTTTTGATCTCCCCATTTTTACTGATGCAAAAGCTGCATTTTCCTCTGGTATCGCCACAATAGGGACATTCCACCGGAAACTCCTGATCCGATCCTCCATCCAGGCACCGGATGGACAGTAACCACGCCACTTCTTTTATGGTAAATGGATGTTCGTACATAATCCCTCCTAAAAAATGTGGCTCCGTTCTCCCGGAGCCACAATACGTTTACGCTGCAAGTCTGTTCTGTTTTTCATGTGCCACAATCATCTTCGCAGCATTTACCATTTCCACGTTGCTGCCGTAATAACCGGTTGCCATCCATCTGACCGTGTCTGCCCCTTTTGGGGTTTCCATCATCTCACCCAGCGTCTTTCCGCTAAAAAGGCCAAAGTTACACATTACCTTTCTGGCACGTTCCAGCTCTTCTTCCTCAGATTCCATACCGAAGCCTTCGTCTGTTTCCTCTTCGCTGTCATCTGCAAAGGGGTTTTCGTCTTCTGCACGAACAAAATGAAACTCTTCTTCCTCGGTTTCACCAGAAATTTCTTCCGCTTCTGCTTCAAAACGCTCTGTATCCTCGGGCACTTCGTCTGGCATCTCATCTGCTGTTTCCTCTAAGGATTCCTCACTTGTACCAAGCGTTTCTTCTTCAGACTCGTTTTCCTCCAGAAAACTCTCTTCCAGATCTTTTTCTTCCATGCCAAACTGCATCTGGCCAGGCAAATTTTCATCCTCCTCTTTGCGTGCATCCCGGATCTCGTCAGGACTGATTTCAAGATCAAAAGAATCATCCGAAACCGGAACAGCCTTTTTACTGCTTCTGCTGTTTCCATTACGAACGGTCTTCAAGGTAGTTTCTTTTTGCTTCAAAGACTGCCCGGTTTCTTTTGTAGAAGTGAAAGCAGAGTCAGATTTCGGGGGATTTTCAGACTCTTCTTTGGCTTTCTTCTTCTTTGGCTCTGTCTGCACCGCATTTTGGTTCTGTTTTTTTGCAGGTTTCTTTGGTTCCTCACTTTTTTCTTTTTTTGTTTTATCGCCATCCGGAGCAGGGCCTCGCATATCCGGATCCTCGGTGGTCGCCTGGACGATGTTGAATTTATTTAATAAATAATACTTCAGTCCGTAGCTCCAGGCTGCACCTTTGGCCTTGTCTGGAATCTCATTGGTTCCGACTACATGAATATCACTGTAATTTTTTTCTTCTGGATGATCTGCATTTGTCCAGCAAAGCTTTAAATCCGCTTCATACCGCCACATATTGCCAAACGGTGTCAGATAGGCTGGATTTCCAGAAGCATCCAGCTGCGTGGATGCTTCACCAAGGACCTCAAAATCCACGCCGTATTTATTTAAGGCAGGGGTGAGGTATTCATAGACATCATCCAATCTCACAAAATCATAGGGCACCTCTTCGCTGTAACGTTTTCTTAACAGCTTTGGCACCATCTTTCTTATTTTAATCATTTTCTGAGTCAGGTTCAGATACGCATATTTACCCATAAATTCAGTTCCTCCTTATTTTATGCTGCACCTTTTTGCAGCTCTTTCATTTCTTCCCGCACACAGCCAATGTAGATTCTTTTTTGCGAAATCTCCCAAAAAGATTCCGAAAGCCACTTATCTGCGATCATTTTTACAGCCTTCTTCGCATGGTTCAAGGTGTAAAGAAACATCACATCCGTATATTCCATCTGCGCTTTTTCAAAGGTAAAGCTTGGACTGTAAAACAGCTCCTCAGGCTTTATTCCAGCCTCCAGGAATCTCTTGGAAGTTTCCTCTACCTGTATCCGGTTTATATTTGGAACAAGGCTACTCCTCTGGTGCTGGTACTTAAGCAAAAGCTGATCCCAGTTTGTATCCATCATGTTTTTCACCAAATGGGTAACCTTCATTTCCACCTCTTTCTTCAGACTTTCTTTCGTCGGAAAAAGAAAATCGGCAGGTATCCCGACCGCCTGATAGAATACAGAATCTGCCTCATACAAAGAATAATCCGGCAGATAAAGTATGCTGCAAAGCTTTGGTTTCCGAAGCTGTAAACAATCCCTCCAAGCAGAAGCTGCATAAAATAACATGCAGTTTTCTTCCTGGCACTTTATGAATAGCTGGCTATGAAACTTTTTAATACTGTGTACCGGATCCTGTATCCACGAAAGTAATTCCCTGGATTTTTTTGCTTCCATAACCCAGTCCGGATACTGCATATGTTCCTCCTTCATACAAAAAGACAGGGGTTCCTGCCTTTGTCATTATTTAATATTTAATTTCACCTGGCATATCAAGCTCATGCCAACGTTTGCTTACACAGGCTGCCACTTTTTCCTCCAAAAGAAGTAGTCCTCTCGCATTCGTTTCCTGCTGCCTTGCAATGGAAATCACATCACAGATCCCGCAATAGATTTCGTAGGCACTACAGGGGACATCCCCTGCTGCCGCCCGAAAACGCTCTACCGTTTCTGCAATCAGCTTTTTGGAAAAACCAGCCTGCTTCATAACGCCGATCATGGCATTGGCAGGATGGTTCACCCAGATTTCACTAAGCCGCAGGACCTCCTGCAGAGCTTCCTTATAGTATTCAAAAATAGAAGCCATGTTCTGGTTGAAGTCTTCGGTACCCTTGCAGTTTTTGTGACGCACTTTCAAGTTTTCTCCCAATACAATATATTGGTTCTGAACGGACACCGTATAGAAGATATTGGCTCCTGAACTTCCCACATCGGAGGTGGTGATCCGGACCGAAGCATACAGCTCTCCGTTAAAAGTCTTCCCATAGCGTTCCAGCAGTTCCTTGTAGGCTTCGGTCAGTCGCCGGTCTCTTAGCTCCCAGGTCGCATTTACCAGATTATGGTCCGCACATCCGGATTTAAAAGACGCGTATTCAAAATCGCTGTAGATATAAGCCCCTGCAATTTCATAGACCTCTGGCATGGACAAGATAGAATAGTCTTTTTCGTCGCCAGACAGG
>OGPN01001930.1_pt1 | contig 12745 bp, 10 predicted proteins | sample 1552941 | NCBI WGS metagenome assembly OGPN01 (sample SAMEA2580220, study PRJEB22360) | human gut metagenome | biome: human gut; feature: human-associated habitat; material: faeces | place: Denmark | collected 2008/2010
GCGTCAGATCGGCCTCGGCGACGGCTCGGCCGTGCGTATCACCGTGGCCCGCTACCACACCCCTTCGGGGCGTGTGATCCAGCGTCCCTACGAGAAGGGCAAACGCCGCGAATACTACCTCGACCACCTGCGCCGCTACGACGATGCGGTGCGCGATTCGCTCGACGCCGGGGCGCCGGAGTACCAGACCCTGCGCACGGGCCGCACGGTCTACGGGGGCGGCGGCATCCGTCCCGACGTCATGGTCGAAGCCGATACTGCGGGATTCTCGGTCTACTACGCCAATCTGATCCGCCGCGGCGTGGTCAATGAATACGTCATCTCGTACATGGACCGCGAGCGCGGCAGGCTGGAGCGCGCCTACCCCGATTTCGCCGCTTTCGACGCCGGATTCGGCGTCGGGGAGGAGATGCTCACGGGCCTGACGGCGCTGGGGGCGGAGCGCGGCGTGGAGTTCGACGAGGCGGGTTTTGCGGCATCGGAGCCGCTGATGCGCGTCCAGCTGAAGGCGCTCGTGGCGCAGCGGCTGTTCGATACGGGGGCTTTCTACCGGGTGATGAACCCGGCGCAGAACGGCGCCTATCGGCGTGCGGTGGAGATTCTGGGCGGCTGGGAACATGAGGGCGCCCCGCTGCTGATGCCTGAAAATTAAGGCGGAAAGTTTTGGATTTTAGGATTAAATTGCTTATATTCGTTATATGAATTAATCTTAGTGCAATCCCAAAACTACCACGCCATGACACCCCAGACAACGCCTCGCCGCGACGCGGAGGAATATGGAGACCAGATTCTGACCAAGGCCGTGAAAGCCGGCCGGCGCACCTACTTTTTCGATGTGCGGGGCACGCGCGGCGGCGACTATTTCCTGACGATAACCGAGAGCCGCAAGGTGACCAACCCCGACGGCGGTTTTTCGTACGACCGGCACAAGATTTTCCTGTATAAGGAGGATTTCGAGAAATTTTCGGACGGACTGAGCGAGGTCGTCGCTTTTATCCGGCGCAGCAAACCCGAATTCTTCGAGCGCCGGGAGCGCGAGAAGGTCGGCGTATAGCCTTCCCGGCCGGAATAAGGCTGTCGGGCATGTCCGGTTTCAACGATTCCACCCCCCCCTGTCGGAGTTTGGCTCTGGCGGGGGTGTTTTCGATGCCGGAAACCTGTCGCACGCTCTCTTCGTGCGGAGCGTCTGTTGGCGGAGTGTGTGCGATTCCCGCAATTTTATTATATTTGTGGCTAAAATCAGGATTATGAAGTTTTCCCAATATCTGTTACTTACGCTCAAGGGCTGCGCCATGGGCATGGCCGACGTCGTTCCCGGAGTTTCGGGCGGCACGATCGCCTTCATTTCGGGCATCTACGAAGAACTGATCGAATCGATCAAAAGCGTCGACGCCACCGCCCTGCGGCTGCTCGGCACGCTGCGGCTGAAAGAATTCTGGCGGCATATCAACGGCCGCTTCCTGCTGCCCGTGCTGCTGGGTATCGCCATTGCGATTTTCTCGTTGGCCCGGCTGATGACCTACCTGCTCACGAACCATCCGATCGCCATCTGGTCGTTTTTCTTCGGTCTGATCGTCGCTTCGGCGCTGCTGGTGGCCAAGCAGATCGGACGCTGGCGGGTGCAGACCGTCGCGGCATGTCTGATCGGCGCTGCCGCGGCGTGGTGGATCACCGTCGCCACGCCCGCCGAGACGCCCGATACGTGGTGGTTTATCCTGCTTTCGGGCGCGATCGCCATCTGCGCGATGATTCTGCCCGGCATTTCGGGCGCCTTCATCCTGCTGCTGCTGGGCAAGTACCAGTTCATCATGCAGGCCGTGGGCGACCTGAACGTTCCCGTCATCGTGATTTTCGTCGTGGGCGCCGCGGCGGGCATCATCAGCTTTTCGCACCTGCTCTCGTGGCTGCTGAAGCACTGGCACGACGTGACGGTCGCGGTGCTCATGGGTTTCATGGTCGGTTCGCTCAACAAGGTGTGGCCGTGGAAGGAGGTTGTCGAGACCTATACTGACAGCCACGGCAAGATCATGCCGCTCGTCGAGCGCAACGTCGCGCCGGGGCGTTTCGAAGCCCTTGCGCAGCAGGACGCCCTGCTGGGCGAGGCCGTCGTGCTCTGCGTCGTGGGGTTTCTCACGATCTACTGCATCGAGCTGGCGGCGCGTATCGTCGTGAAAAAGCGGGAGGAGTAGGCCATGCGTCGTTACGGACTGATCGGACGCCCGCTGGGGCACTCGGCTTCGGCCGCCTATTTCGCCGCCAAATTCGAGCGGGAAGGGATTGCGGACTGCGCCTATGCGCTGTATGAACTGCCGGACATCGGCGCGCTGGAGGGGTTGCTGGCCCGTACGCCCGACTTGTGCGGATTCAACGTCACGATACCTTACAAACGCGAGGTGATGCCGCTGCTCGACGCCCTTTCCCACGACGCCCGGATGATCGGGGCCGTGAACTGCGTGCGCCGTGCGGCCGACGGCTCGCTGACGGGCCATAATACGGATGTGGTCGGACTGCGCGCCTCGCTCGACGAACTGCTGGGCGGGGAACAGCCCGAACATGCGCTGGTGCTGGGGACGGGCGGCGCTTCGCAGGCCGTGCAGTATGTGTTGGCCGAGCGCGGAATCCCGTTCGATCTGGTGTCGCGCGACACGGCGAAGGGCAACTATACCTACGACGATCTGCCGTGCGAAGTCGTGGAGCGGAGCCGTCTGATCGTCAACGCTTCGCCCGTGGGGACCTACCCCGCCGTCGATGCCGCGCCGCGGATTCCCTACGGCTTCGTGACGCCCGGACACTATCTGTTGGATCTGGTATACAACCCGCCCCTGACGCAGTTCCTCGACTACGGACGTCAGCGCGGGGCGCATATTCTCAACGGCGAAACGATGCTGCGCGAACAGGCCGAGGTCTCGTGGCGGATTTGGAACGAATGACCTTGAAAAACAACAGCAGTATGAAGCGAATGGCTATCTGTTTGTCGGCGCTGGCCGTGTGGTGCGGCGCCGCGGCTCAGGAGACCGTGCCGCCCCGCTTTCAGGGGTCGGATGCGAAGCGTTTTATGGCGCGTCTTATCGGCGAGACCGAGAAGATCGTCGATGCGGCGCAGATTCCCGCCGCCGAGCTTTCGTCGCAGGTCGTCGTCGGCTTTACGGTCGATGAGACGGGAAATGTGACGCAGTGGCGGTTTCTGGACCGGACATGCGCAGGGAAGGATTCGGTCGGCGTGGAGCCGGCGACGCCCCGCACGCGCGAGGCGATGACCGAGGCGCTGGGGCGGCTCGAAAAGTGGACTCCGGCGATGAAGGACGGGAAGCCGACGACCTACAGCTGGCGGCTGACGATGCGCCTGCCGGTGGAGAAGATCGCCAAGAAGCAGGACGCCGATCCGCTGCTCTTTCTGGGCGGCGACCCCGACAAGACGTTTCACGAATGGGCTTCGCTGCGCCTGCGTTACGACGGAAGATTCACCGGCCGCGGCGCGAAGGGCGAAGGCGTCGTGCGCGTGCGCTTCTACATCGAACCCGACGGGAAAATCACCATCGGCGAGGTAATCAAGTCGCCCGACGAGAAGCTGTCGCGCGAGATGATCCGCGTCATCAGGAGCAGCAAGGGCAAATGGACGCCCCGCAAGGTGCGCGGAGTGCCCCAGCGGACCGCCTATGAATACGGGGTCAATTTTCTGGGGATGGCCGAATGACGCTCCCGGAACGCCGGGCGGAGACGAATCCGGCCGGCGGAAGCGCGAGGGCCGTCCCGTTGGCGGGCCGACCGCCCCGGCGATAAAACAAGAGCTTCCGGAACCTCCGGAAGCTCTTGCCGTTCTATCTGTGCCGCAGCATCGCTTTGGCTTTCTCGGCGTCTTCCTCGCGGACGACGACCTGTGCGGGCATGGTGCCTATGGGATAAATGGCCGACATATATTCGTTGCGGATCATCGACCAGATGCCTGCGCTGTCGAGCATCGATTTGGCTATCTCGGCTTCGGTGACGGTGTTGTATTCCGCTAATACAACCATGGTTTCGTCTTGCATAATTTCTCGGTATTGGTTGGATATTTAAAGTTAAGCATTTTGTTGATAAAATGCAATAGCCCTGCCACGAAATCTGCGGAAATATCCCTATCTTTGTTCTGCCATAAAAACAGGAGTTAGAACCATGCCCGATTTCGTCCATCTGCACGTACATACCCAGTATTCGATCCTCGACGGCGCCGCCGCCATCAAGCCGCTCATCAAGCGGGCCAAGGCCCTCGGCATGAACGCCATCGCCATTACCGACCACGGCAACATGTACGGCGTCAAGAACTTTCACGACACCGCCACGGACGCCGGGGTCAAGCCGATTCTGGGCTGCGAGGTCTACGTGGTGAAAAACCGCTTCGAGAAGGACAAGGACGAGAAGGCCGGCGACCACCTGATCCTGCTGGCCAAGAACCTCGAAGGCTATCACAACCTCTGCAAGATGGTCTCCTACTCGTTTACCGAGGGATTCTATTACAAGCCGCGTATCGACAAGCAGCTGATCGAACAGTACCACGGGGGGCTGATCTGCTGCTCGGCGTGCTTGGGCGGCGAAGTGCCGCAGGCCATCATGCACAACGACATCGAGGAGGCCGAGCGCGTGGTCCAGTGGTTCAAGAACATCTTCGGCGAAGACTATTACCTCGAACTGCAGCTGCACCCTTCGGGCGATCCGCAGAAGGACGCGGACGTCTACGAAAACCAGCTGCGCGTCAATAAGGTGATTCTGGAGCTGGCGGCCAAATACGGCGTCAAGTATATCTGTTCGAACGACGTGCACTTCATCCTCGCCGAGGATGCCGTGGCGCACGACCATCTGATCTGTCTCAATACGGGCCGCGATCTGGACGATCCGAACCGTATGCGCTATACGTTTCAGGAGTATCTCAAGTCGCCCGAAGAGATGGCGGCGCTCTTCCCGGACCATCCCGAAGCGCTGGCCACGACGCTCGAAATCGCCGACAAGTGCGAGGATTACAAGCTGACGCATGCTCCGCTGATGCCCAACTTCCCGCCGCCGGAGGATTTCCCGATCGCCCTCGGCGAACTGCGCGAGTCGTTCGTCAAGAAGATCGAGGACGAGGAGATGCTGGCGAAGATCGGCGCCTGCGCCACCGTTCCGGAGCTGGAGGAGCTGGTTGCCGGCGACAAGGAGCTTTCGGACCGGCTGATGGTCGCCAAACAGTACTGCTACCTCAAGGACCTGACCTACAAGGGCGCGCACATGCGTTACGGCGACGTGCTGGACGAAAAGACCGAGGAGCGCATCAAATACGAGCTGAGCACGATCGAGTGGATGGGATTTCCGGGCTACTTCCTGATCGTGTGGGACTATATCCGCGCCGCACGCGAAATGGGTGTGTCGGTGGGACCCGGCCGTGGCTCGGCCGCCGGTTCGGTGGTCGCCTACTGTCTGAAGATCACCAATATCGACCCGCTGAAATACGACCTGCTGTTCGAGCGTTTCCTCAATCCCGAACGCATCTCCCTCCCCGATGTCGATGTGGACTTCGACGAGGACGGCCGCGCCGACGTGCTGCGCTACTGCGTGCAGAAGTACGGTCAGAAGCGCGTGGCCCAGATCGTGACGTTCGGCACGATGGCCCCCAAGATGGCCATCAAGGACGTCGCCCGCGTGCAGAAGCTGGCCCTCTCGGAGAGCGACCGCCTTTCGAAGCTGGTGCCCGACAAGGTCACGCCCGACAAGAAACACGGCGAGACGCCGTTCGATTTCGTCTACAAGGAGTCTCCGGAGCTGGCCGCCGAGCGCGAGTCGCCCAACCAGCTGATCCGCAATACGCTCAAATACGCCGAGAAGCTGGAAGGCTCGATCCGCCAGACGGGCGTTCACGCCTGCGGCGTGATCATCGGTCAGGACGACCTCGAAAAGTTCGCGCCGATGGCCATTGCCAAGGATGCCGAGCTGAACGTGGTGGAGTTCGAGGGCAAGGAGGTCGAAAGCGTCGGCCTGATCAAGATGGACTTTCTGGGACTGCGTACGCTGTCGATCATCAAGGACGCCGTGGAGAACGTCAAGGCGGTGCACGGCGTCGATGTGGACATAGACGGCATTTCGCTCGACGACGCGCCGACCTACGAGGTTTTCGCCCGCGGCGACACGACCGGCCTGTTCCAGTTCGAGTCCCCCGGCATGAAAAAGCACCTGCGCAACCTGAAGCCCAACCGCTTCGAGGACCTGATCGCCATGAACGCCCTCTACCGGCCCGGCCCGATGGAGTACATTCCCAACTTCATCGCCCGCAAGCACGGGCAGGAGCCGGTGACCTACGAGATCGCCGACATGGAGGAGTACCTGAACGACACCTACGGCATCACGGTCTATCAGGAGCAGGTCATGCTGCTGTCGCAGAAACTCGCCGGCTTCACGGGCGGCGAGGCCGACACGCTGCGCAAGGCCATGGGTAAGAAGAAGCGCGACGTGCTGGACAAGATGAAGCCCAAGTTCATCGAGGGCTGTAAGCAGCGCGGGCACGACGAGAAGATCTGCGACAAGATCTGGGGCGACTGGGAGGCGTTCGCCTCCTATGCCTTCAACAAGTCGCACTCGACCTGCTATGCCTATGTCGCTTACCAGACCGGCTACCTGAAGGCCCACTACCCTTCGGAGTTCATGGCGGCCCTGCTGAGCCGAAACCTCGCGGACATCAAGCAGCTCACGCTCTACATGAACGAGTGCAAGCGCATGGGAATCCGTGTGCTCGGTCCGGACATCAACGAATCGATGCGCACCTTCTCGTCCAACAAGGCGGGCGACGTGCGCTTCGGTCTGGGGGCCGTGAAGGGCGTCGGCGAAGCCGCCGTGGAGAGCATCATCGCGGAGCGCAACGCCAACGGCCGTTTCAAGGACATATACGACCTGATGGAGCGCGTGAACTTCTCGGCCGTAAACCGCAAGTGTTTCGAGAATCTGGCCTATGCCGGAGGTTTCGACTCGATATCGGGCTTCCACCGCGGCAAGTTCTTCGGTGCGGACGCGCGCGACAATACGGGCGTGACCTTCATCGAGCAGCTGATGCGTTACGGCCAGCGTTTTCAGGCCGAGAAGAACAACGCCCAGCAGAGTCTCTTCGGCGGTGGCGGACACGTGGATATCCAGCGCCCCGTGCTGCCCGCATGCGCCGACTGGAGCCAGCTCGAAACGCTGGCCAAGGAGCGCGAGATGATCGGTCTTTACCTCTCGGCGCACCCGCTCGACGACTACAAGATCATCATCAACCACATGTGCAAGACCCAGCTCACGGAGCTGGAAAACCTCGAAGCGCTCAAGGGGCAGGAGATCGCCGTCGCGGGTATGGTCGTCAGCGTGCAGAACCTCATCACCAAGACCGGCAAGCCGTGGGGCAAATTCGTGCTGGAGGATTACAACGGCACGCATGAATTCGCGCTGTTCAGCAAGGATTACGAGAATTTCCGCAAGTACCTCTTCTCGGATTATTTCCTCTTCGTCCGGGGACGGGTCCAGCCCAAGCCCTATAACGACAAGGAGCTGGAGTTCAAGATCATCTCGATGGTGCAGCTCTCGGAGATGCGCGACACGATGATCAAGGAGATGAACGTGCTGCTGCCCGTCGAGGACGTAACCCCGACGCTGGTACGCGAATTGACGGAGAAGGTGAAGGAGGCAAAGGGCGAGACCCTTTTCCGCATCAGCGTGATCGACCGCGAAGCGCATGTTTCGCTCAGTCTCTTCTCGAAGAGCCACAAGGTGAGCCTGACGCAGTCGCTGGTTTCGTATCTGGACGATAACGAGATAAAGTATTCCATCGCATAATAACATTTTAAAACTTAATAATTATGGCTTTAGCAATCACGAAAGAGAATTTTCAGGAAGTAATTTCATCGGAGCTCCCCGTCGTCATCGACTTCTGGGCCGAGTGGTGCGGTCCGTGCCGCACGATCGCTCCCATCGTGGACGAACTCGCCGCCGAATACGAGGGCCGCGTGCTGATCGGCAAATGCGACGTGGAGGAGAATGACGAAATCACGATGAAATACGGCGTGCGCAACATCCCGACCATCGTCTTCCTCAAGGGCGGCGAACTGGTCGACAAGCAGGTAGGCGCCGCGTCGAAGGCCGCACTCGCGGAGAAGATCGAAAAACTGCTCTAAAATGCTCCGCAGTACCGACTGGCATGGGATGCAGGCCGTCGAGTTCTCGAAAGGCGACTATACGGCCCTGCTGATTCCGGGCATGGGCGCTAACCTCATCCGGCTGACCAATACGCGGCTGGGCGCCGAGATTCTGCGGGCGCCGGCCGACGACGAGGTCGAAACGTTCAAGGGACGGCCGCATGTCTTCGGACTGCCGATCCTGTTTCCGCCCAACCGGATCGAGGACGGGCGCTATACGTTCGGCGGCCGGACTTACCGCTTTCCCATCACGAACGCCAAAGAGCACCATTACCACCACGGCATCCTCAAGAGCCAGCCTTTCGCCGTGTCGAAGGCTTGGGAGACCGGGGAGGAGGTGCTGGTGGAGTGCCGCTACTATTCGAACGCCGGAAACGACGCGATTTTCCGCGACTTTCCGCACGAGTTCAAATGCAAGATCACTTTCCGCCTTACGGCCCAAGGGCTGGAGCAGGAGGTGATGTTCGCCAACCGCAGTGCGGAGCCGATGCCCGTGGGCGTCGGGTTTCATACGCCGATGCAGATTCCCTTTGCGGGCGATGAGGCGGCGGATTATGTGATGCGCGTCGCAGTTGGAGAACAAGTTGAGCTGAGCGGGCGTAATATCCCGACAGGGCGTAAGTTGCCGTTGTCGGAACAGTTCGCCAGACTGCGCGAAGGCGGATTGCGGGTAACGGACTGCGAGCCGATCGAAGCGGGCTTCACGCTGCGCGAAATCGAGGTGGACGGCAAGCCTTTCCGGGGTGCGCTGGTCGAGAATCTCCGTACGGGCGTCCGCACCTTCTACGAGGTCGATCGGCAGACGACCTATTGGACGATCTGGAACAACGGCGGCCGGGTGCCCTACTGCTGTCCCGAACCGCAGTCGTGGACGACGAACGCCCCGAACGCCGCGGACCCTGCGGCCGAAGGTTTTCAGGCGATCGCTCCGGGCGAAAGCTGGCGCATGAAGTTCCGGCTGTATGCCAAGTGACCTGCCTTTACGAAACGGGGAATCCGTACGGATTCTTCAACGCAGACAGCGGGCCGAATTTCGGCCCGCTGTCTTTTTGCGCTATAGGTGATTTTGAGGGATGTCCGTGCCGCGTGCCGGTTTCGGTTCCAGAGTTTCAGCGGATTGACATGTTTTAGGGCGTTGCCTTTATTTTGTTATATGTCTATTGTGAAAGAAACGACAACCGTTTTTACTCCGGCATCGGGGTACTGGTTTTTGTAATGTTCTGTAAAGTTTTTCTTCAAAGTCAAATCCTTCGATATTGCCGAAGGGAATCCATTCATCGGACAGCTCTTTTTTTACGGCATATACGTCTGTCAGATAATTGTGTCCGTCGGAAGTCAATACTCCCGGAACTTTTCTGGATGCAACGGTAAGAATATATTCTTTGTAATCGGTTACTTCTCGTCCTTTTTTATCGTCATTGTCGCAGCCGACGACGCAGAATATGCAAAGGAATAAAATTAGTATTCCTGATTTTTTAGTCTTCATATTGCTTTGATTTGTAGTTCCGTATTTGCTTTTTCCGTTGTCTTTCGCTCGTCGCGCATCCGGCGCAGTTTCCGGTGGACCTTCCTGCCTTGTAAAGTTACAAAAAAGTGTCATGGACGTTCAAGATGAGCGGTATTTTTTGTATTATGGTTTTCGGCTTGCAACGGGGCGTGTTTTGCTGCGGATTTGTATTATTTTGATCTGATGTGCGGAAAACATGTAAGCATGATTCGGCTTGGCAGCGATAAATCGTAATAAATATCAATATTTACAAGGATTTAGCCGATCTCTCATTTTGTGCGTATTATACTTTTTTGTTCGTCCGGGTTTGTTTGCGAGGAATAAAATCACTACTTTAGCCGTCCACTCATTTTTTAATTTGTACTATGAAGAAAAATTTACTCAAATGCTTGTGCCTTCCGTTAGGCATGTTGTGTGTCGTATTGTCGGCCTGTTCGGACGACAATACGGAACCGACGAAAAAAACGGAGTATACGGTGACCGAATTCGCATCGACGACCATTCCTGAGACGATACCTGCCGAAGGCGGTGCCTACACGATGACTTTTACGACCCGCACCGAAACTCGCACCCAGCCGGTCGTTCCCGTATTCGAACCGTGGCAGTACCGTGTGACGCTCGGTGAGGCTGTCGGCGATGCGATAGCCGTGACCGAACCCAAAACGGAAGTATCGGTCGTCATCGGTTCCAACTACAGCAAGGAACCGCGGGCGGTCGTCGTGGAAATGGCTGTAACAGAGGATGCCGCTACCCCCCCCCCCGGGGGTTCGGGTCGGCGCGGCCGGCTCGGTATAGTCGTCGGCGGTAACAGAGGATCCCCCTCCCCCCCCCCGGTGGATTCGGATCGTCGAGGCTGAACAGGAGCCTGCCTTAAAAGACTATTGTGTAACCGAATACGACTCCACGACCATTCCGGAAACGGTTCCTTACAACGGCGGCGGTTACAAACTCGGTTTCACCACGAGCATCGAGACCCGTGCGGCCGATCCGATTTTCGTCGAATGGCAGTACCGCGTGACGCTCGGCGACAAGGTCGGCGATCCGGTGGCGGTGACGGAGCGGACCGAGAGCATCGACGTCGAAATCGCGGGCAACTATACCGAGAACGAACGCAATATCGTTGTGGAGATGGCCGATGCGGGTGCGGAACCCCAATGGACGAAGATCGTCGAAGCCCGGCAGGAGGCCGCGCTCGTACTGACGGCCGGTTTCTATTGGGCGAAGGGCAACGTTACGCTTATGGACGGTAAATTCGCCGTTGCCGACAAGATGTCCGACCTCGGACTCTATTTCCGTCAGGGCAGCAAATACGGCGTGCCGTCGGAAGGCGGTTCGTACGCCGGAACGGCCTATACGCCCGAAGCCGTGCAGGTGGCGCTGGCCGACATCCCTTACCGCCAGCCGAATACCGATCCGTGCGCGATGATCGATGCCGGGCTGCGTACGCCGACTTATATGGAGCTTTTCTGTCTTTACGACCGGGAAGACTACATGAACCAGCATGTATTGGACGGCATTACCGGCATGGGGTATCTCAGCTCGGACTATTTCATGCCTTTCTGCGGCGCGTTGGAACTTGCTTCGGGGCAGATCAGCGGAAAGTCTCAGTTCGGCGGATATTGGGGACTGGGCGCCAATTATGCGGGTGAAGGTGTGATTTATGTACTCAACGCCGACTATTCGATGGTGGATTACGATCTTGCGGGCACGAACATGGCTTCGCTCCGCTGCGTGAAGAATATCCGCCAGCCTTCTTATGTGTCGCATACGCCGGCTTCGGTGACGGACAATGCTTCGTTCAAGCTTACCGTCAAGACCGATCCGGGTGAATTCCCGGCTTACGAGGTCGATATCGAAGCCGAGGACGGGGAGATTCGGTCCATCGACGCATCGTCGTCCGAGACGGAGGTTACGCTGACCGTGCCCAAGAACGACGAAGTCGGAAACCGCGAATGGCGGCTGTTCATCAACCGGGTTTATTCGGGTATCTCGTTCGTACAGCCGGGAAAGAAAAACTATGTGGATTACATATCCCACTCTCCGTCGAAAGCCACCTACGAAGCGTTTACGCTGAGCGTAAAGTGCGAGAGCGACCTTGCGTCGTTCCCCGTGGTCATCAAAGGCAGCGACGGGCTGGAGCTGACGCAGAACGGATCGAAGGAGAATCCGACCGTTTCGTTCTCGGTTCCCGAAAATGCGGGCGAGGAGCGTACGCTCGCCATCTGGGTCAACGGCTCCGACACTGGAAAGAGCGTCCGGCAGGAGGCCAACCCCGCGACGAACGCCTTCTCGGTGACTTGGAGCGAAGGCTACCTGACTGTCGTCGACGGGGCCTATACCTTTGCGGAACCTAAGGAGCGCGGTATGTACTTCAAGTGGAAGAGCAAGTACGGCATCAAGTTCGAAGGCACGGTTTCGAGTTCGACGAAATATCAGGGTGTGGTTTACGGACCCGACGAACAGTCGATTCCGAACTATGCGGATGTTCCCTACGGCGATGTAGACCCGTGTTCGCTCGTGGCGCCTGCCGGAACGTGGCGTATGCCCACTTCGGAGCAGCTTCTGGAACTTGTCGCCGACGGGGCGAAAGAATTCGAGCCTTATGCGTTCAGAATGTGCAGCGACGGCATGCAGAATATCTACATGGTGCCTTCCGGACAGTTGTACAAGGACGGTACGAAGACCATGCTGCCGAATATCATCTCAGTATGGACGGCCGATGAGAGCGCGACCAAGCCGGGACAGTATTGCTATCTGGCATGGTCTACGGCCAGCACAACGAACAATCCGTCGGTTTCCGCAGGCGGGGTCGTACCTGCTACGGCCATGATGGTGCGCTGCGTGCGCAGCAAATAACGCGCTTGACCGGCGCAGATACGAAATAAGCGAAGGCCCGTGAGGCCTTCGTTTATTTTTTGCTGTCGGTTGTAGCCGGAATCTTCCGGTGTGCGCGGATGCAGAGGTTCGCAAAAACCGCCGCCTTTGCTGCCGGGGAATTTTGGGTTTCCGCCCCGGTCAGAAGGTTTCGTATACGACCGTATCCGCGAGCGGTTTGCGCAGCAGGTCGTGA
>OGPN01001934.1_pt1 | contig 12737 bp, 9 predicted proteins | sample 1552941 | NCBI WGS metagenome assembly OGPN01 (sample SAMEA2580220, study PRJEB22360) | human gut metagenome | biome: human gut; feature: human-associated habitat; material: faeces | place: Denmark | collected 2008/2010
CCGCCGATCGGAAGCACACGGCCGCGGAGCGTAATCTCTCCGGTCATCGCAACGTCTGCTTTTACCGGAACCTTTGTGATCGCGGAAACCATCGCCGTCGCCATCGTAATACCGGCAGACGGGCCATCTTTTGGAACGGCTCCCTCCGGAATATGAATGTGGATGTCGTGTTTCTCGAAAAATTCTTTCGGAATCTCATACTGCTCTGCCACGGAACGAATAAAGCTGATGCCCGCCTGCGCAGACTCCTTCATCCCACCGCCGAGCTGGCCGGTCAGCAGAAACTCTCCTTTTCCCGGCATCACATTGACCTCGATCTGCAGCGTATCGCCGCCGACTGCCGTCCAGGCAAGACCGCGCACAATACCAATCTCCGGTTTTTCGTTGGCCGGCTGGAACTCATATCTCTCTTTTCCGAGGAACTCTTCCAGATTTTCTTTCGTCACAACAACCTCTTTTCCCTGTTCCTCGAGAATCTTTCTCGCGCTCTTTCTGCAGATTCTGCCGATCTGGCGCTCCAGGGAGCGGACACCGGCCTCTCTGGTGTAGCCGCTGATCACTTCCATCAGCGCCTCATCCTCGATCACAAGCTGTGCTTCTTTCAGACCGTTCGCCTTCTTCTGCTTCGGAACGAGATGTTCTTTTGCGATATGGAACTTCTCGTTTTCCGTATAGCTTGAAATTTCAATCACTTCCATACGGTCCAGCAGCGGACGCGGAATGTTCTGAATATCATTTGCGGTTGCAATAAAGAGCACCTCCGAAAGGTCGATCGGAAGCTCTACGTAATGATCGGCAAATTTATTATTCTGCTCGGAATCGAGGACCTCAAGAAGTGCGGAAGAGGTATCTCCCTTGTAATCTGCACTTACTTTGTCGATCTCGTCGAGCAGCATCAGCGGATTTTTCACCTTCGCCTGATGGAGTCCCGCCGCAATGCGTCCCGGCATCGCGCCGATGTAGGTTCTTCTGTGGCCGCGGATCTCCGCCTCATCCCGCACACCGCCGAGACAGATGCGGACGTATTTTTTATTCAGGGCTCGCGCCACGCTTCTCGCAATCGAGGTCTTACCGGTTCCCGGAGGGCCTGCCAGGCAGAGAATCGGGCTCTCGCCTTTCTTCGTCAGGGTGCGTACGGCCAGGAATTCGAGGATTCTCTCTTTTACTTTCGAAAGACCGTAGTGATCTTCCTCCAGAATCTCGCGTGCTCTTGCCAGATCTTGATTGTCACGGGATGCCTTATCCCACGGAAGCCCCAGCAGTGTCTCGATATAGCCGCGGATCACGCCTGCCTCGGACGGATTGCTGGCCGAATTTTCCAGACGGTGGATCTCTTCGGAAATCCGCTCTTTTACCTCTTTGGAAGCTTTGAGCTTCTCAAGCTGCTTCTTATAATTTTCAATCTCGGTCCGGGAATTGTCCTCGCCGAGTTCCTCGCGGATGACTTTAAGCTGCTCGCGCAGAATATAATCACGCTGGTTCTTATCGATCCGCTCTTTGATTTTTCCCTGAATCTCCGAACGGATCTCCTGAATCTGAATCTCGTTGGCGATCATGACGCAGAGCGTATCATACCGCTCGGAAAGCTCCACAGCCTCCAGCAGTTTCTGGCGGTTTACGTAATCGAGGGGCAGATTCATGCAGATCTGGTCCACCAGCTTTCCAACTTCTTCGGTTCCGAGGATCTGGCCTGCCAGTTCCTTGCTGACTTTCTGCGTCTGCTCGCAGTAGACGGCAAACAGCTCTTTTAAGTTGCGCAGCATTGCCTCCTGCTCGATATCGGAAAACTGCATTTCGTCCGAGCCGGTAAACAGCGCCACCTCGGCGCGGAGATACTCGCTCTCCTCTTCCTCGAAGTTCAGCAGTTCTGCGCGTCTTTCTGCTTCTACGAGAATCCGAAGAACATCCTTTGGCATTTTCACAACCTGTTTGATGACCGCAATTGTTCCAATTTTATACACATCAAGCAGACCCGGTACTTCCGTATCCGGGTCTTTCTGTGTAATCAGGAAAATTTTCTGGTTTCCCAGCATCGCCTCCTCGACCGCACGAACCGATTTAGGTCTGCTGATATCAAAATGTACAATCATATCCGGCAGAATCGTTGTTCCACGCAGCGCAATCGCCGGTAATACTTTTGTCACTTCTTCCATTTAAGTTTCCTCCTGCGTTTTTCAGGCGGTTTCCGGTCTTCCGGATCTTCTTCCCATATTCCGCCGTGGAACAGGGGCCGGTTCGCCGTGAATAATCTCCGGCTCCGCCTTCTTTTCTACAGCGTCCTTGGTGATGACGCATTCTTTTGTCGTATTGTCCGACGGGATCTCATACATCAGATCCATCATCGTATCTTCCATGATTGCGCGGAGACCTCTGGCGCCTGTTTTCCGCTCCAGGGATTTCTTTGCAATCGCTTCGAGTGCATCTTCTTTGAAGTCAAGCTGTACGCCGTCCAGCTCAAACAGCTTCTTGTACTGTTTGACCAGAGAATTCTTCGGCTCAACCAGAATCTTCATCAGGGCCGTCTCATCCAGAGAATTTAACGTAACGACAATCGGCACACGTCCGACAAACTCCGGAATCAGGCCGAACTTGGTCAGATCCTGCGGCATGACCTGACGGAGCAGATCTCCGACATTCTCATCTTTTGCATGGCCGATCGGATTGTTGAATCCAATGGATTTCGTATCCTGTCTCGTCTCGATGATCTTCTCGAGTCCTTCGAATGCACCGCCGCAGATAAAGAGGATATTCGTCGTATCAATCTGAATAAACTCCTGATGCGGATGCTTTCTTCCGCCCTGCGGCGGAACGGAAGCTACAGTTCCCTCCAGGATTTTCAGCAGTGCCTGCTGTACACCCTCGCCGGAAACATCTCGTGTGATCGAAGCGTTTTCGGATTTTCTTGTGATTTTATCGATCTCATCGATGTAGATGATGCCGTGCTCAGCGCGCTCGATATCATAGTCTGCTGCCTGAATGAGGCGGAGCAGAATGTTTTCTACGTCCTCGCCGACATAACCTGCCTCGGTGAGCGCCGTTGCGTCTGCAATTGCAAACGGAACGTTGATCAGTTTGGCCAGTGTCTGTGCCAGATACGTTTTTCCGGAACCGGTCGGTCCGAGCATCAGAATGTTGCTCTTCTGCAGTTCGATGTCGGAGGATGCACCGGAAAGCACTCGTTTGTAATGGTTGTAAACAGCAACGGAGAGCACTTTTTTCGCCTCATCCTGTCCGATTACGTAGTCATCCAGAAATGCTTTGATTTCCTTTGGTTTGATCAGGTTGATCTCGTCGGTATTCTGCTCGCCGTACAGATCCTCAAACTCTTCCTGAATGATCTCCGAGCAGATTGCCACGCAGTCATCACAGATGTATGCCCCGTCCGGGCCTGCGATCAGCTTGCGTACCTGGTCTTCTGTCTTTCCGCAGAAAGAGCAGCGGATCTTGGTATCATTCCCTTTTATAGCCATCGTTTTCTTCCTTTCAACATATTACAACTAAACCTTATCGCCGGATAAGGCAAAAGGTGCCACAAAAGCCTCATTGCCGGAACTACGCTTTTGGACACCTTTCCTCTCTTATCGGTTCGTAATTACATTATCAATCAGACCGTATGCTTTTGCTTCCTCTGCGGACATGTAGTTGTCACGCTCGGTATCGATCTCAATCTGTTCCAGCGGTTTTCCTGTATTTGCCGCCAGAATTTCATTTAATTTCCGTTTGGTTTTCAGAATCTGTTCTGCAACGATTTTGATCTCGGTTGCCTGACCCTGTGCACCGCCGGATGGCTGATGAATCATGATTTCAGAGTTTGGCAGAGCCATTCTCTTTCCTTTGGTACCGCCGGCAAGAAGGAATGCTCCCATGCTGGCAGCCATACCGATACAGATCGTGGATACATCACATTTGATGTACTGCATCGTATCGTAGATAGCAAGTCCTGCGCTTACAGAACCTCCCGGGCTGTTGATATACATGTGGATATCTTTTCCCGGATCTTCAGACTCCAGGAACAGAAGCTGTGCAACGATCAGGTTTGCCGATACGTCAGTGACTTCCTCTCCCAGAAAAATAATACGGTCGTTCAGCAGTCTTGAATAAATATCGTAACTTCTCTCTCCCCTGCTTGTCTGCTCGATGACATAAGGTACAAAACTCATTCAATTGCCTCTCTTTCCGAGGTCTTACGCCTCTTTTGCGCTGTCGGCCATGAGAGTTACTGCTTCCTGAACAGCGAGATCTTTCTTCATCTGCTCTTTCTCATATTCGCCAACGAGCTCTTTGAATTTATCCAGCTCCATTTTGTACATTTCAGCCATTTTAGCCAGCTCTTCGTCCAGCTTCTCATCGCTGATCTGGATGTTTTCTGCTTCTGCAACTTTCTCAAGTACCAGTCTGCTCTCGATTCTCTTAACAGCCTGCGGTTTCATCTGCTCTTTTAAGGAATCAACGGTAGCGCCTGTAAACTGCATGTACTGCTCCATGGACAGACCCTGGGACTGGATTCTTCTTGCGAAATCGTCAACCATGTTCTCTACCTGCGTATCGATCATAGCTTCCGGAATCTCCATTGTTGCGTTCTCTACTGCTTTATCTACGACAGCGTTCTCTTTTTCTGTCTTAGCCTGCTCTTCTTTTTTCTTGGTCAGGTTGTCTTTGATTTCTTTTTTGTACTCATCCAGAGTATCGAACTCGGAAACGTCTTTTGCGAAGTCGTCATCAAGTGCCAGAAGCTCTTTTGCTTCGATTTTGTGGATGGTGCATTTGAATACTGCTGCTTTTCCAGCAAGCTCTTCTGCCTGATAATCCTCTGGGAAAGTAACGTTTACTTCCTTCTCCTCTTCCAGAGCTGCGCCAACGAGCTGCTCTTCGAATCCCGGAATGAAGGAATGGGAGCCAAGGGTCAGCGGATAATCTTTTCCAGCGCCGCCGTCGAACGGAACGCCGTCTACAGAACCTTCGAAGTCAAGTGTAACGGTATCTCCGTCTGCTGCCGGACGATCCTCTACATTGATGGTTCTTGCATTTTTCTCCTGCTCTTTTTTCAGCTCAGCTTCTACTTCTTCATCTGTAACGGTTGTATCAGCTTTTGCTACTTCCAGACCTTTGTACTCGCCAAGGGTAACTTCCGGTTTTACTGCTACAGTTGCGGTAAAGATGAAAGCTTTGCCTTTTTCGATCTGCTCTACGTTGATCTCCGGACGGGATACGATGTCCAGTTTGCTCTCTTCTGCTGCTTTGGAATACTCTTCCGGAACAAGGCTGTTTACAGCATCCTCATAGAATACTGCCGGGCCATACATTTTTTCTACCATAGCTCTCGGAACTTTTCCTTTACGGAAGCCCGGAACGCTGATGTTCTTTTTCTGTTTCTGGTAAGCTTTCTCCAGTGCTTTTTCTAATTCTTCAGCCGGAACCTCAATGGTAAGTTTGGCCATATTCTTTTCTAAATTTTCGACCTGTACACTCATTTTATCAATTTCCTCCTTGATTTATCTGAAAAGCGGCAGAAAACCTGCACACCTCTCCATTCTACAGTCATTTATCGAGTATAGCATACTCTTTTCAAAAACGCCAGTGATTTTTTTATATTTCTGTGGTTTTTAGGCTTTTTTTAGCAATGAAATACGATTTTTTCCGCCATTTCTTTTGCTTTGTCCTCTCCCTGCAGAACACGGATCAGCTCCAGTGCGAAGTCAGTGGCTGCTCCCATGCCGCGGCCGGTGGTCACATTTTTGTCGGTGACTGCCGGTACATCGAGTACGTTTGCGCCTGCCAGCTTTTCTTCAAATCCCGGGAAGCAGACGGCGTTTTTATCTTTTAAGATGCCCATCACACCAAGGATGCTCGGCGCTGCGCAGATGGCTGCCAGTTTCTTTCCCTGATCGTCATAGGAACGGATCAGCGCTGCGAGCGTCTCGTTTCCGGCCAGATTTAATGTACCCGGCATTCCGCCCGGAAGTACCAGCATGTCTCCGTCATCAAACTCTCCCTCTTCGATGGTTTCATCTGCAAGAATGGTGATTTTGTGGGATCCTGTTACTTCTTTTCTTCCCATAATAGAAACGGTGCATACGTCTTCTCCGGCTCTGCGCAGCAGATCCACCGGGGTCAGTGCCTCAATCTCTTCACATCCGTCTGCCAGAAATACATAAATCTTTGCCATGGTTTTGTCCTCCTGTGTTGTATGATCAGTCTCGTGTGTTTTGTCACGTGATATTCTCTGCTTTTCTTTGTAACAAACCGCCGCTATTATACCACATTTTTCCGCGGAATGCTTGCATTTCATAAAAATTTCAGGACTTTTTTTCGCAAAAAGCCGGATTTCGCTTAACATCACGGGAAAAGCATGGTAAACTCTTGAAAAAAGCAGTGACGCAATCACGAGAAGGAGTCTCTTTTATGGAAATCGAACGCAAATACCTTCTGGATCAGCTTCCGGAAAATCTTACAAGCTATCCATGTAAAAAAATCGAGCAGGGCTATCTTTCCACCGAACCGGTTGTCCGCATCCGCCGCTCTGACGACGAATATTATCTGACCTACAAGTCAAAAGGGCTGATGGTGCGTGAAGAGTATAATCTTCCGCTCACAAAGGAATCCTACCTGCATCTACGGGAAAAGGCAGACGGCGTTCTCATCTCAAAAACACGCTATCTGCTGCCGCTTACCGGAACGGATCTGACGATCGAGCTCGATGTCTTTGATGCACCGTATGAAGGCCTTTACCTCGCAGAGGTGGAGTTTCCGGACGAAGCATCCGCAAACGCCTTTGTTCCTCCGGTATGGTTTGGAAAGGATGTAACCTATTCTTCCGATTATCACAACAGTACGCTCAGTAAAGGAAAAAAACTATAAATTACCAGAAAAAATCCCGGTGCCTTTTCCACGGCTGCCGGGATTTTTCCGCTCGTTTGTTTTTTACTCTTTTTTGTGCTTGCTTTTTGCTTGTTTTGGTTTGTTTTTTTGTGCATACATTCTTTGTTTTTGCTGCTTTCACATTAGCGTCATTCTGTCAAAGCGGCGGTGCTGCTCCTTCTAATCCACTCCCTTTGATTTCCGGATGCAGGCTCGTGTTGCATCAATAACAGCACTTCTCAGGTTCTCCCGCTCCAGTACGGCAACCGCTTCGATGGTGGTTCCGCCTGGCGAGCAGACCATGTCTTTTAATTCTCCCGGGTGCATTCCTGTCTCGAGAAGCATTTTGGCGCTTCCAAGGACAGACTGTGCAGCAAATTCATATGCCTGTTTTCTCGGCATTCCTTCGGCTACGGCCGCATCTGCAAGAGCCTCCAGGAAAAGAAATACGTACGCCGGCGAGCTTCCGCTGACACCTGTGACGGTATCCATCAGATACTCCGGAACAACTTCTGCGCGGCCAAAGCTTTTCAGGAGGGTTAAAACGAGCTGCAGCTCTTCCTCCGTCACGAGATCATTGGCACAGACGCCGGTCATTCCTTCTCCGACGAGTGCTGGTGTGTTTGGCATGGTGCGAATTAACTTTGTTGGTTTTCCGATTTCTGTACCCAGCCATTGTAAAGACTTACCGGGAAGAATCGATACGATAATCTTCTCGGGTGAGATGAAGTTTTTGACGAGGTTTATTATATTTTTTATTTGGTTTGGCTTTACTGCCAGGAATACAAGATCGGACCCGGCTACGACCGCTTCGTTCTCCATAGTCGCCTGGACTCCAAACTGGTTGGTCAAGCGTTCCACACTTTTCTCCGTGCGGACCGATACCAGAATGTCATCTGCAGATACAACTCCTTTTTGGATCATTCCGCCAATCATGGCACTCGCCATGTTGCCGCCGCCGATAAAACCTACTTTCATGTCTGTTCGCCTCCGTATACCTGTGTTGTAAAAAATATATGCGACACCCATAGTATGCAACAAAATTTACTTTTTTGCAATACTTTTTCTCTATTTTTCTTCTTTTCTTTTACAATTTTCTTTATTTTTTTCGAATGAAATGTCGCTGTTTGTCGACGAATGTCGAAAAGTGTCTTTTTCTGTCTTTTTTCGCTTTTCTATTCCGCCAGAATCAGCCTTTGGCGGCGGCCTCTTCGGCGTATTTTGTTGTCACGAGTGTCTTGTACGGTGCCTTTTTCTCCAGCTCTCCCGCCTGCTCCAGAATCTCCTGCAGAAGATCAAAACTTTCTTCCTCAAAGATCAGATTTTCTTTCCACGTATCCTGCTCATAGTAGCGGCGCACGATCGCGGTGATGGTTTCCAGCTCGGTTTCTGCAAACTGCGGCGCAATCACTTCTGCAATCTCCTCCGGTGTGTGCATCTGCACGAAGTCCATTCCCTTCTGCAGTGCCTTCGTGAATTTTTCTACGGTTGCGCCGTGCGTTTTCAGATAACTCTGTTTGACGCTGTACGACGTATACGGCACATACCCGGATTCCGTTCCGACCGATGCCACGACATAGCCGTCGCCCTTCTGCTCGAGCAGTGTCGCGGACGGTTCAAATTCAATCGTATAATCCCCCTGTCCGCCGGAGAACGCGGCAGCTGTGGAACCAAAATCGATGCTCTGGTTGATGTTTACGTCTTTTTTATCAATCCCTTTCTGCGCCAGAACATACTCAAAGACCATTTCCGGCATACCGCCTTTTCTTCCCCCTAATACCTCTTTGTTTTTCAATTTCTCCCAGGTAAACGAATTGTCTTTCTCTCTTCCCACAACAAAGTTTCCCGCCCGCTGCGTCAGCTGCGCGAAGTTCACAACCGGGTCTGCGGTTCCCTCGAGGTACGCGTAGACGGTTGCCTCCGCCCCCATAAACCCGATATCCGCCTCGCCGGAAATCATCGCTGTCAGCACTTTATCTGCACCAAATCCTGTTATCAGCGTCAGATCAATGCCCTCGTCCGCGAAATACCCCTCCTCAATTGCCACATACTGCGGGGCGTAAAAAATGGAGTGGGCAACCTCATTTAATGTCACCTGCTCCACTTTTTCTTTTGTCTCATCTTTTGCCCCGCATCCCGCCAGCGTCACTGCCGCCATTGCCAGTACAAGCGCACCTGTCAGCCATTTTCTTTTCATCAACAGATTCTCCTGTTTTTTCATTCTAACCTTAGAATATGATTTCCCGGTAAAAATGCGTGCAAAAAACGAAGGAGAAACGTTCGAATTTCGTTTCTCCTTCGTTTCTTATTTCTTCTCTTGTTTTTCTTTTGCCTTCTGTTCTTCTTTCGTCCGGATTTTGTCTTCGTACATTTTCAGATCGTTCAGATCCAGCATGAAGCAGGCCGTCGATTTGGAAATGTGGTAATGTGTTTCTGCCATCTCCTCTTGCCGCATCTGCGCGTTTCTTTTATATTTTTCATTCTACAATGTACCTTATCGCTCCGTCAACACATTTAGGCTTCCTTTTCCGAAATTTTCTATTTTGAAAAACAAATTGAGGATCTCCGCAAAATTTGTTATAGTAAGGATAATTCAAACAGTTACAAAGGAGGCTATTATGAAAATAAAATCAGTTGCTGTTCTGGGCGCCGGAGCGGTTGGGTCTTATGTGATCTGGGGGCTTTCGGAGAAAAAGGACATCCGGCTTGGCGTTATCGCGTCCGGGGAACGGGCGAAGCGTCTGAAAAACAAAGGATGCAAAATTAACGATACGGTTTATCACCCGGAGGTATGGACACCGGAAGAGGCACACGGCGTGGATTTTCTGATCGTCTCGCTCAAATACGGCGCACTGCCGGGGGCTCTTGACGATATTACTGCCGTTACCGGCGAGAATACTGTGATCATGAGTCTGATGAACGGCGTGGACAGCGAGGAGATCATCGCGGAAAAAGCCGGTGCGGAGCATCTGCTTCATGCTGTTATCAAAGTAGCTTCTCATAAAGAGAATGACGGCTACGTTTTCAACCCTGAGGCGACGCTCGGCATCATTTTCGGCGAAGTTTCGGCGCCGTACGACAGTGAGCGTGTGCAGGCTGTTCTGGATCTGTTCTCCGGCACAGGGCTGCATTACCGGGCAACCGATTGTATTTTAGAGGAAATATGGAGCAAATTCCGGCTGAATGTCTGCAATAACCTGCCGCAGGCTATTCTCGGTGCCGGGGTCGGCTGCTACCGCGACAGTGTGCATATGAAGGCGATCAGCGACGGACTCCGCGCAGAACTGATGGCGATTGCGGAGGCAAAGGGAATTGATATCAACAAGGCGGATGTCTCCTCGGGACGCGGAAGTGCGGTTCCGCCGACGGCGCGCTACTCGACGCTCCAGGATCTCGATGCGGGACGCCATACGGAAATTGATATGTTCTCGGGTTCGCTGATCCGCATGGGAAAAGAGCTGGGAATTCCAACGCCTTACAATGAATTTACGTACCATATGATCAAAGCACTGGAAGAGAAAAACGACGGACGGTTTGACTACAGCGGAAGCGAAGAACCGCTCTGGGCGAAATAGATACGATAGGAGAATCTCACGATGAAAGAAATCAAATGGGCTGTACTCGGATGCGGTGTGATTGCAAATGAAATGGCGGTCGCACTGCAGAAAAACGGAAAGAATATTTACGCGGTCGGCAACCGGACCCATGAGAAGGCGGCTGCTTTTGCGGAGAAATATGGAATTGGAAAAGTTTACGATGATTTCCATGAGATGTTTACCGATCCGGAGGTCGATGTCATTTATATCACGACGCCGCACAACACGCATCTTGGCTTTATGAAAGAGGCGATTGCCAATGGAAAACACATTCTCGTTGAGAAATCGATTACGCTGAACAGTGACGAGCTCGACGAGGCCATAGCGCTTGCGAAAGAAAAAGGTGTCATCATCGGAGAGGCAATGACGATTTACCATATGCCGATCTACAAAGAACTGAAAAAAATTCTCGACTCCGGCCGTCTCGGCAGAGTCAATCTGATCACGATGAACTTCGGCAGTTTCAAAGAGTACAACATGAAGAACCGCTTCTTCAACCGGAATCTCGCAGGCGGCGCGATGCTTGATATCGGCGTATACGCACTCTCCTTCATCCGCTGGTTCTTCGACTCCAAGCCGGATCAGCTCCTTTCCCAGGTAAAGCCCGCTCCGACCGGTGTGGACGAGCAGGCCGGCCTCCTTCTCACCAATCAGGAAGGACAGATGGCAAGTGTGATGCTCTCTCTCCACTCCAAACAGCCGAAACGCGGCATGGTTTCCTGTGAGAACGGATTTATCGAGATCATGGAGTACCCGCGTGCCTGGGAAGCAAAAATCACAGACGCTTCCACCGGCGAATCCGAAATCATCAAAGCCGGTGACAACGCCGATGCACTCGCCTATGAGCTCGCCGACATGGAACGCGCCATCAATGGAGATGCATCTGCCATGCACCTCGACTACACGAAGGACGTCATGGATCTGATGACCTCCTTCCGCAGAACCTGGGGCTATACGTACCCGGAGGAAGAAAAATAAGATTCGCACATCAAAATCCCCTGCCCGGCACACATCAGATGCCGGGCAGGGGCACTTCTTTTCACCTGCAATACTCTGCAATTTTCTTTTTCAGTAATTTCGCATCAATCGGCTTTGCGATATGCACGTCCACGAGGATCAGGTCGAAGGTGTACTCCGGGCTGTCCTGGTAGAGTTCAAGCTTCTTTGTTCTTCCATCGTTTCACCCGTCTTCCACGCATATTTTATACTTCATTTTACGCTGATATTATTTCCTCTGTCAACCCAAATAACATTACATTTCCAATATTTTGCATGTCTTTTTTATTTTTCTGAAATTTTTTAAAATCTTCCGTTTTTCTCTTGCACAATTGTTTTTATACGTATATAATTGTCTGCAGAAAGCAAAGGGGAGCTCGCGTGCGAAGCGGGCTGAGAGTAGGATGCATCTCCTAGACCCTGAACCTGATTTGGGTAATGCCAACGTAGGGAGATACGATATGCACATTTTCTGCAGATATACCTCCACGTATATCTGCTTTTTTAATCTCTATGAACACATCATCAACAGGTTCTTCCAGTACCACAAGGGAATTTGCTTCTGCAAAAATACTCACACAGGAGGAACAAAAAATTATGTTAGGCACTTGTCTTGACAATGTCAGAAAAACAACCCCTCTCGTACACAACATCACAAATTACGTTACGGTAAACGATGTCGCCAATATTCTGCTGGCATGCGGCGCAAGCCCGATCATGTCCGATGAACCGGAGGATGTCGAGGATATCACCTCCATCTGCGGCGGTCTGAACATCAACATCGGAACGCTGCACAGAACGAGCATCGACGGCATGTACCGTGCCGGTGCAAAAGCAGCTTCGCTCGGCCACAAAATCCTGCTCGATCCAGTCGGCGCAGGCGCAAGCCACTTACGTACTTCGACCGCAGTCGGACTGATGGAAAAAATCCCGTTCACCGTCATCCGCGGAAATATTTCCGAAATCAAAACACTGGCACTCGGAAGCGGAACGACAAAGGGTGTTGACGCAGACGTTGCCGATAAAGTAACAGACGAAAACCTCGACAGCGCCGTTGCTTTTGCAAAAAACTTTGCGAAAGACCACAACTGTGTTGTCGCCATCACAGGAGCGATCGACCTCGTTGCCGATGCTGACACCTGCTACGTGATCCGCAACGGACGCGCCGAGATGGGAAGCATCACCGGAACAGGCTGCCAGCTCTCCGGCATGATGACCGCTTACCTCGTTGCCAACCCGGACGAGCCGTTAAAAGCCGCTGCTGCCGCTGTCTGCGCGATGGGACTT
>OGPN01001937.1_pt1 | contig 12712 bp, 6 predicted proteins | sample 1552941 | NCBI WGS metagenome assembly OGPN01 (sample SAMEA2580220, study PRJEB22360) | human gut metagenome | biome: human gut; feature: human-associated habitat; material: faeces | place: Denmark | collected 2008/2010
TCCACATATTCGCGGGGGCCCGAAGCCCCCCCCCGCCAGCTTGTGGCGGCTATGCTGCAGGATGCCGGCGCCATCCCCTACATCCGGGAGCGGCTGAACCTTGGCATGGTGGTGCTGCCGGAAATGCAGCAGGCAATCAAGGCGATTTACGACTGCGCCGCCCGCGGCCAGCCTGCCAACGCCACGACCCTTTCCCCCTTGTTGGAGGAAAAAGCCTACAGCCAGGTGATGCTGGCCCAGGCCCAAAACGCCGATACCCGCCTGACCCGCCGGGATATTGATATGCTGCTGGATCGTTTGCAGACCGCAAACCCCGAAAGCGCCCAGGTGGCAGGCACCACAGACGATGAATTCCGGCAGAAATTTGCCGCCCTTGCCCGCAAAAAAGTGGGCGAACGCCCGCCGGAAGAATAATTTCCACCCGGCCAAAACCATGTTGTTTTATCCCGTTCCAGTAAGATGGGCAGAATAAAAACCAAAGGAGAAACTACTTATGGCAGAGAAGAAAGATTCGATTCGCAACCTGATTGAACAGGGCCGCCGTGCAGGCAAATTGACCAGCACCGAAATCAGTGACGCTATGGAAGAAAGCAGCCGTGTTATTGACGCGGAGCAGATGGAAAAGCTGTATGAAGAGCTGGAAAGCAACGGCATTGAAGTGGTGGATGATGACGCCACTGATATGTCCGCTGTGGCCGATATGGGCGAGGAGGGGATGGATGACTTTGAGGATACCGTTACCTCGGACGGCATTACCATCGATGACCCCGTTAAGGTTTACCTGAAAGAGATCGGACGCGTGCCCCTGCTGACCCCCGATGAGGAAGTGCAGCTGGCCCTGGATATCCAGAAAGGCGGCAAGGACGGCGAACGCGCCAAGCAGCGCCTGAGCGAAGCCAACCTGCGTCTGGTAGTTTCCATTGCAAAGCGCTATGTGGGCCGCGGCATGCAGTTCCTGGATCTGATCCAGGAAGGTAACCTGGGTCTGATCAAAGCGGTTGAAAAGTTTGACCATACCAAGGGCTTCAAGTTCTCCACCTATGCAACGTGGTGGATCCGCCAGGCCATCACCCGCGCCATTGCGGATCAGGCCCGCACCATCCGTATCCCTGTGCATATGGTGGAAACCATCAACAAGGTCAAAAAGGTTTCCAGCCAACTGCTGCACGAAAACGGCCATGAGCCCAGCGCCGAAGAAATTGCCGAGCGCCTGGATATGCCGGTGGACAAAGTGCGCGAGATTATGCGCGTGGCACAGGAACCCGTCAGCCTCGAAACCCCCATCGGTGAGGAGGAAGATAGCCACTTGGGCGACTTTATCCCCGACGAGGAAGCCCCCGTTCCCGCCGAAGCCGCCAGCCAGACCCTGTTGAAAGAGCAGCTGGCCGATGTGCTGAAAACCCTGACCCCGCGTGAAGAAAAGGTCCTGCGCCTGCGTTTTGGCCTGGAAGATGGCCGCCCCCGCACGCTGGAAGAGGTGGGCAAGGAGTTCAACGTTACCCGTGAACGTATCCGCCAGATCGAAGCAAAAGCCCTGCGCAAGCTGCGCCACCCCAGCCGCAGTAAAAAGCTGCGCGACTTCCTGGATTGATGCCGTGATTCTTATATAGAATAGAAATAGCAAATTAAAATCATCTGCACCCGTACTGCTGTTTGCCCGGCGGTGCGGGTGTATTTTTGTGTGCAGCAGGCATAAATGACAAAGCCACAGCATACGATTACCCTGATGATATAGGGGAGGGGATAACGATGTGTGGAATTGCCGGACAGATCAGCGCGGACCCAAATAAGATTGCAGCCAACTACCCAGCTTACTGCCGAATGCAGAAAAGCCTTGCACGCCGCGGGCCGGACCAGCGGGGAATGTACCTGCACGGCCATGCGGCGCTGATCCATGCGCGGCTGGCTGTGGTGGATCTGGAAAACGGCTGCCAGCCCATGGTGCTGGAGCAGGGCGGGGAGAAATACATTCTGGTGTACAACGGCGAGCTGTACAACACGCCGGAGCTGCACGCCCAGCTTGCGGCTCTGGGCCATCGCTTTGTAAGCCATTCCGATACTGAGGTTTTGTTACATGCTTTTGCCCAGTGGGGGCCGGACTGTCTGGAAAAGCTGAACGGTATTTTTGCATTTGCTGTGTGGCAGCAGCGGGCGCAAAAGCTCTTTCTGGCGCGGGACCGCGTCGGGGTCAAGCCGCTGTTCTATGCCCTGCGCGGGGACAGCCTGATCTTTGCTTCCGAGCTGAAAACGCTGCTCTGCCACCCGGAGATCCCGCCGCAGGTGGATGCCCATGGGCTGGCCGATGTGCTGCTGCTCGGCCCCGGCCGCACGCCGGGGTGCGGGGTGTTCCGCAATGTGCAGGAATTGAAGCCCGGCTGCTGCGCAGAATACACTGTGCCACAGGTTGGTGCGCCGCGCCTCACCGTGCGCCGCTACTGGCAGCTGACCGACCACGAACACCCCGATGATTTTACCCACACCGCAGCCAAAGTGCGGGACCTGGTGATGGATGCCGTCACGCGGCAGCTGGTATCGGATGTGCCGGTGGCAACCTTCCTTTCCGGCGGGCTGGATTCCAGCCTGATTTCGGCAATCGCGGATTCCCACTTTACGGCGCGGGGCAAAACGCTGCAGACTTTCTCGGTCGGTTATCAGGATAACAAAAAGTACTTCCACGCCACCCATTTCCAGCCCAGTCCGGATGCGCCGTATATCCGCACCATGAACCAGTTCTTGAATGCGCAGCATACCTGGGTAACGCTGGACAGCGAAGCACTGGCCGCCGCCCTGCTGGAAGCGGTGGACGCCCGCGACCTGCCCGGTATGGCGGATGTGGACTCCTCGCTGCTGCTGTTCTGCCGTGAGATCCGTAAAACAGCCACCGTGGCACTTTCCGGCGAGTGCGCGGACGAGATATTTGGCGGTTACCCCTGGTACAGGGATAAGACCGTGCGGGAGCGGTATGGCTTTCCTTGGGCGCAGAGCACGGCATACAGGGTCAGCTTTTTTAAGCCGGAGGTGTTCGGCGGCATTGACCCGGCGGCGTATATTGATGAAGGCTACCGCGCCACGCTGGAGCAAACTTCCATCCGCCCCGGTCTGGATCCCCTGGAACAACGGATGCGCCAGATGTTTGCCCTGAACTTTAACTGGTTTATGCAGACCCTTTTGGACCGCAAGGACCGAATGAGTATGTACAGCGGGCTGGAAGTGCGCGTGCCGTTCTGCGATTACCGCATTGCGGAATACCTGTACAGCGTGCCGTGGGAATATAAGGATTACGAGGGCCACGAAAAAGGCCTGCTGCGCCAGGCGATGCAGGGCGTGCTGCCCACGGAAGTGTTGTGGCGAAAAAAGAGCCCCTACCCTAAAACATGGAACCCGGCGTATTTGAACGCTGTCAGCGCCATGCTGCGCAGTGCGATGCAGGACCCGGATGCCCCGCTGCTGCGTATTGCCAAGAGGGCAGCGCTGGAACAGCTGTTGACCGCTGCCGAGACTGCGACCCCCTGGTATGGCCAGCTGATGACCACCCCGCAGACCATTGCCTGGTTTGTGCAGCTGAATTACTGGCTGCAAAAATACCGGGTGGAGCTGGTGTAAATACCCGTGTGGCGGGCCCGGCATCAAACGCATAACACCAAAAACAGACGAGTGCCCACCCTGCACACGGATAACGGCGGGAAGGGCACTTTTTGTTTGCAAAGCGTAAAAACCGGGAAAATGCAGAAAAAACGCAGGCTGCAACCCATACAAAAAACACACAAGGTAATTGGGCATTGTGCCAATTAGCGGCATTTCAAGGATTTGTCAAGTGGCAAAAGAAATGCAAAAATAGCACTTTGCCAAAAGAAATGTGACACGCATCCGGGCGTTCAATTGCCTGATAAAAAAACACGCAAAATGCCAAAAGAGCCCTTGACAATCAGCTTTTTGGCTGGTATACTGGCATAGTATCACAAAATGGAATAGAGCGCCCTAAAGGAATTTTGATTTTTCCGCGTTTTTTCAAACTTTGTTAAAAACGACGAATGTTCCAAGAAAATCATTGCTTCGGCGGAGCGCTTTTGCCAAAAACAAATCTGAACGGAATAGGAGTGGTCGCATTTTATGGTAAAGGTCAAGCCCGTACAAAACGGTCGAACCTCCAGAATGAGCTTTTCCCGCATCAACGAAGTGATTGGCATGCCCAACCTCATCGAGATCCAGAAAAACTCTTATAACTGGTTCCTGGACGAGGGCCTGCGCGAAGTGTTCCACGACATTGACGCGATCGAGGATTACACCGGGAATCTCTCGCTGGAATTTGTCGATTACCGTCTGGACAAGCACCCCAAATATACCATTAAAGAATGTAAAGAGCGTGACGCAACGTATGCTGCGCCGCTTTATGTCACTGCGCGCCTGTTGAACAAAAGCACCGGCGAAGTGAAGGAACAGGAAATTTTCATGGGCGATTTCCCGCTCATGACGGATTCCGGCACTTTCATCTCCAACGGTGCAGAACGTGTTATCGTCAGCCAGCTGGTTCGTTCGCCCGGCGTGTTCTATGCTTCCAGCAAGGACCGTACCGGCAAGGACCTTTTCACCGCAACCATGAACCCCAACCGCGGCGCATGGCTGGAATACGAAACCGATTCTTCCGATGTATATTATGTGCGCATTGATAAAAACCGCAAGCTGCCGGTTACTACCTTCCTGCGCGCACTGGGTCTTGGCACCGATGAGCAGATCCGCCAGTACTTCGGCGATTCTGAACCCAAAATCAACGCCACCCTGGAAAAGGATATCACCCATTCCACAGAGGAAGCCCTGCTGGAGTGCTACCGCAAGCTGCGCCCCGGCGAGCCGCCGACGGTGGAAAGCTCCCGCAGCCACATCAACCTGCTGTTCTTTGATCCGCGCCGTTACGACCTGGCTCGTTTTGGCCGCTTCAAGATGAACAACAAGCTGTGCCTGTTCCGCCGTATTGCGGGCTATAAGACTGCCGAGGACATCATTGCCCCGCTGACCGGCGAACTGCTGGCCGCCAAGGGCGAGCGCATCAGCCACGAAAAGGCTGTTGAAATTGATAACGCCGGTGTTTCCCGCGTTACTGTTATCGTGGAGCGCAAGGGCCAGGATCCGGTCAATGTGATCGTGTTCTCCAACGGCTGTGTCGATGCCCAGAGTTTCTTCAGCTTTGACGTGAAGGAATGCGGCATCAACGAGCGCGCTTCCTTCGCCGAAATCCGTAAGATTCTGGATGCTACCTCCGATCCGGAAGAGCAGAAAGAACTGCTGACCAAGAATCATGATAAGCTCATCAGCCGCACCGTTACCGTTGACGATATCTTTGCTTCCGTCAACTACCTGCTGGGCCTTGACCATGGCATCGGCGTGACCGATGAAATCGACCACTTGGGCAACCGCCGCGTGCGCAGCGTTGGCGAATTGCTGCAGAACCAGTTCCGCATCGGCTTTGCCCGTATGGAGCGCGTTGTGCGCGAGCGCATGACCCTGCAGAACCAGGAATCCGGCGAGATCACCCCGCAGAGCCTGGTCAACATCCGCCCGGTCGTGGCTGCCATCCGTGAGTTCATCGGTTCCAGCCCACTGTCTCAGTTCATGGACCAGAACAACCCGCTGTCTGAGCTGACCCATAAGCGCCGTCTGTCCGCTTTGGGCCCCGGCGGTCTGTCCCGTGACCGCGCAGGCTTCGAAGTCCGCGACGTTCATTATACCCACTATGGCCGTCTGTGCCCGATTGAGACGCCCGAAGGTTCCAACATCGGTCTGATCTCCTATCTGGCATCTTTCGCCAAGATCAACAAGTACGGCTTCATTGAGGCACCTTACCGCCGCGTGGATAAAGAAACCGGCGTTGTTACCGATGAAGTTGTTTATATGCCCGCCGACGTTGAAGATGAATACATCGTGGCACAGGCCAACGAACCGCTGGACGAGAACAACCGCTTTGTCCGTTCCCGCGTTTCCGGCCGTCATCGCAACGACATTCAGGAATTTGACCGTGAACAGGTCGATTTCATGGATGTCTCTCCGCGAATGATGGTTTCTGTGGCTACCGCCTGCATTCCCTTCCTGGAAAACGATGACTGTAACCGTGCTCTGATGGGCTCCAACATGCAGCGTCAGGCTGTGCCTCTGATGGTTACCCAGCGCTCTCTGGTTGCTACCGGCATGGAATATAAGGCTGCTACCGACTCCGGTGTCTGCGTGCTGGCTGCCCATGACGGCACCGTTGAAAGCGTTGACGCAGATAAGGTCGTTGTCCGTCTGGAAGATGGCTCCGCCGATACCTATGAACTGATTAAGTTTATGCGCTCCAACCAGGGAACCTGCGTCAACCAGCGCCCCGCCGTTTATGTGGGCGATGTTGTCAAGAAGGGCGACGTTCTGGCTGACGGCCCCGCCACCAAGGACGGCGAGATCTCTCTGGGCAAGAACGCTCTGATCGGCTTCATGACCTGGGAAGGCTACAACTATGAGGACGCTGTTCTGCTGAACGAAAAGCTGGTCCGCGAGGATATCTACACCTCTATCCACATTGAGGAGTACGAGAGCGAAGCCCGCGATACCAAGCTGGGACCTGAAGAGGTGACCCGTGATATCCCCAACGTCGGCGATGATTCCCTGAAGGATCTGGACGACCGCGGCATTATCCGCATCGGCGCCGAAGTCAAGACCGGCGATATTCTGGTTGGTAAGGTTACCCCGAAGGGTGAAACCGAACTGACCGCCGAAGAGCGCCTGCTGCGCGCCATCTTTGGCGAAAAGGCACGGGAAGTACGTGATACCTCCCTGCGCGTTCCCCACGGTGCTTACGGCATTGTTGTGGATGTTAAGGTCTTTACCCCCGAAAACTCTGACGAGCTGCAGCCCGGCGTGCGCACCTGCGTGCGCGTCTATATCGCCCAGAAGCGTAAGATCAGCGTTGGCGATAAGATGGCAGGCCGTCACGGCAACAAGGGCGTTGTTTCCCGCATTCTGCCGCAGGAGGACATGCCGTTCCTGCCTGACGGTACCCCGCTGGATATCGTGCTGAACCCCCTGGGCGTTCCTTCCCGTATGAACATCGGTCAGGTGCTGGAAGTCAACCTTGGCTATGTTGCCAAGGCCCTTGGCTGGCATGTGCAGACCCCCGTGTTCGATGGCGCGCACGAATCCGATATTCGTGACTGCCTGGCCGAAGCCCGCGATAAGTGGCATGGCGACCATGCACCGGAATATCCCACCAAGCTGCCCCGCCTGATGGGCGATAAGGGCCACATCATCGATTTCAGCAAGATCGACCTGACCGATGACGGCAAGACCACCGTTTACGATGGCCGTACCGGCGAAAAGTTCCCCTCCAAGGTTACTGTCGGTTATATGTACTACCTCAAGCTGCATCACCTGGTTGATGATAAGATCCATGCCCGTTCCACCGGCCCGTACTCTCTGGTTACCCAGCAGCCTTTGGGCGGCAAGGCCCAGTTCGGCGGCCAGCGTTTCGGCGAAATGGAAGTTTGGGCTCTGGAAGCTTATGGCGCGGCTTATACCCTGCAGGAGATCCTGACTGTCAAGTCTGACGACGTTGTGGGCCGTGTCAAGACCTACGAAGCAATCGTCAAGGGCGAAGATGTGCCGAATCCGGGCATCCCCGAAAGCTTCCGCGTTATGCTGAAAGAACTGCAGAGCCTTGGCCTGGATATTGTTGTTCAGGATAAGGAAGGCAACGCTGTTGATATGCGTCAGGAATATGACGATGACGATGCCAACTTTGACAACAGCGATATTGGTGATAACGTTCTGCTGGAAAGCGAGCTGCAGGATGATTACAGTGTCAAGGATGCCGATGAAGGCTTTGACGACGACCTGGGCGATGAGGAGCCGGATGAAGCTTCTCTGGCACAGATCGAAGCCGACAATGGCGACGACCTGTTCGACGGTGAATGATCGGAATGCTGTTTACGTCACGATTAAATGAGAGGGTTCGCTGAATGGAAAATAAAGAGTTCGATTCTATCAAGATCGGCCTTGCTTCTCCCGACCAGATCCGTGCCTGGAGCTATGGCGAGGTCAAGAAACCTGAAACCATCAACTACCGCACCCTGAAGCCGGAGCGCGACGGCCTGTTCTGCGAGCGCATTTTTGGACCTACCAAGGACTGGGAATGCCACTGCGGCAAGTATAAGCGCATCCGCTATAAGGGCAAGATCTGCGATAAGTGCGGTGTCGAAGTTACCCGCGCTAAGGTCCGCCGCGAGCGCATGGGCCACATTGAGCTGGCTGCACCCGTTTCGCACATCTGGTATTTCAAGGGCGTTCCCAGCCGCATTGGCCTGATGCTGGACATCGGCCCCCGCCAGCTGGACAAGGTGCTCTACTTTGCAAACTATATCGTTACCGATCCCGGCTTTACTCCGCTGGAGAAAAAGCAGCTCCTGACCGAACGCGAGTACAAGGAGATGCGGGAAAAGTACGAGGATACCTTTGAAGCCGGCATGGGCGCCGAAGCCGTCCAGAAGCTGCTGGCTGAGATCGACCTGGAAGCTCTGTCCGCAGAGCTGCATGAGGAACTGGAAAAGGCTACCGGCCAGAAGCGCGTCCGCCTGTTGAAACGCCTGGAGTGCGTTGATGCATTCCGCCTGTCCGGCCAGCGCCCGGAGTGGATGATCCTGAACGTTGTTCCGGTCATTCCGCCGGATATCCGCCCCATGGTCCAGCTGGATGGCGGCCGCTTTGCGACTTCCGACCTGAACGATCTGTACCGTCGCGTGATCAACCGCAACAACCGTCTGAAGCGCCTGCTGGAGCTGGGCGCTCCCGACATCATCGTGCGCAACGAAAAGCGCATGCTGCAGGAAGCAGTTGACGCCCTGATCGATAACGGCCGCCGCGGCCGCCCGGTCACTGGCCCCAACAACCGCGCCCTCAAGAGCCTTTCCGATATGCTGAAGGGCAAGCAGGGCCGCTTCCGCCAGAACCTGCTGGGCAAACGTGTTGACTACTCTGGCCGTTCCGTTATCGTTGTCGGCCCTGAGCTGAAGATGTACCAGTGCGGTCTGCCCAAAGAGATGGCTCTGGAGCTGTTCAAGCCCTTCGTTATGAAGGACCTGGTCCAGAAGGGCATTGCCTCCAACATCAAGGCTGCCCGCAAAAAGGTCGAGCGTGCTTCCACCGAGGTGTGGGACTCTCTCGAAACCGTCATCAAGGGCCATCCTGTTCTGCTGAACCGTGCACCTACCCTGCACCGCCTGGGCATTCAGGCATTTGAGCCCGTTCTGGTCGAAGGCCACGCCATCAAGCTGCACCCGCTGGTCTGCACCCCCTTCAACGCTGACTTCGACGGCGACCAGATGGCTGTCCATCTGCCGCTGTCCACCGAAGCACAGCGCGAAGCCAAGATGCTGATGCTGGCTTCCGGCAACCTGCTGAAGCCGTCTGACGGCGAACCCGTCACCGTGCCCACGCAGGATATGATCCTGGGCTCTTACTACCTGACCATGGTCAACCCCGAAGACCCCGGCCACGACAAGGTGTTCCGCGATGAGGACGAAGCCCTGATGGCTTACGCCGAGCATATCGTCACCCTGCAGGCTCCCGTTAAGGTGCGCCGCACCATGGACTTTGGCAACGGCCCCGAAACCGCCCTTGTCACCACCACTGTCGGCAAGATCATCTTCAACACCCCCATCCCGCAGGATCTGGGCTATGTGGATCGCACCGACCCCGAACATAAGTTCGATTACGAAGTCGATTTCCAGGTCACCAAGAAGAAGCTGCCCGACATCATCAGCCGCTGCCTGACAAAGCATGGCACCAAGCGCTGCGCTATCATGCTGGACCACATCAAGGCACAGGGCTATAAGTATTCCACCCTTTCCGCCATCACCGTTGCCGTGCCTGACGCTATCATCCCCGAAGAGAAGCCGGCGATCCTGGCTGCGGCTGACAAGAAGGTTGAAAAGGTCATGAAGAACTTCAACCGTGGTCTTATCTCTGATGAAGAGCGCTATAAGAACACCGTTGAGATCTGGCAGGCAGCTACCGAGGAAGTTTCCAACGCTCTGTCTACCAACCTGAAGACCCACCACCAGCGCAACCCCATCTATATGATGTCCGACTCTGGTGCTCGTGGTTCTATGGACCAGATCAAGCAGCTGGCCGGCATGCGCGGCCTGCTGGCTAACACCGCAGGTAAAACCCTGGAAATGCCTATCCGTGCAAACTACCGCGAAGGCCTGAACATCTTGGAGTACTTCATCTCTTCTCGAGGCGCTCGTAAAGGTTTGACCGATACCGCACTGCGTACTGCTGACTCTGGCTACCTGACCCGCCGTCTGGTTGACGTTTCTCAGGAAGTTATCATCCGCGAGGAAGACTGCCACGCTACCGAGGGTATCCTCGTCAGCGAGATCAGCGAAGGCAACGCTACCATCGAAAGCTTCTCCGAGCGTCTGATTGGCCGTTATGCTCTGCATGACGTGATGGATCCCAAGACCGGCGAACTCATTGTGTCCAAGGACAAGATGATGGATATGTTCGACGCTGAAAAGATCAAAGCTGCCGGTATTACCGAGCTGGAGATCCGCAGCGTGATGACCTGCCGTGCTCACGTTGGCGTCTGTGCCCGCTGCTACGGCTCCAACATGTCCAACGGCCAGTGCGTTAAGGTCGGTGAATCCGTCGGTATCATTGCGGCACAGTCCATCGGCGAACCCGGTACTCAGCTGACCATGCGTACCTTCCATACTGGCGGTATCGCATCTGCTGAAGATATTACTCAGGGTCTTCCGCGTGTTGAAGAACTGTTCGAGAGCCGCCGCCCGAAGGCAATGGCTATCATGTCCGAGATTGCCGGTACCGTCCATATTGACGATACCAAGAAGAGCCGCCACGTTGAAGTGACCGGTGTTGACGATAACGGCGCACCGGTTACCAAGAGCTACCTGATCCCGTTCGGCCACCGCCTGAAGGTGATGGAGGGCGATGTGCTCGTCAAGGGCGCACTGTTGACCGAAGGCCATGCTTATCCGCAGGATATCCTGGCTGTCAAGGGCCGCATTGCTACCCAGAACTACCTGATCAGCGAAGTCCAGAAGGTTTACCGTCTGCAGGGCGTTGAAATCAACGATAAGCATATCGAAGTTATCGTCCGCCAGATGATGCGTAAGGTTCGCATTGACGATGCAGGTTCCAGCGAGTTCATCATGGGCAGCGTTGTCAACCGCCGCGATGTGATGATCGAGAACGAGAAGATTCAGGAACGCATTGATGCAGGCGAAACCGACCTGAAGCTGGTCCAGGCCAGTCAGATCCTGCTTGGTATCACCAAGTCCAGCCTGGCAACCGACAGCTTCCTGTCCGCTGCATCCTTCCAGGAAACCACCCGCGTTCTGACCGAAGCCGCCATCAAGGGCAAGGTTGACCCGCTGGCCGGTCTGAAGGAGAACGTCATCATCGGTAAGCTGATCCCCGCCGGAACCGGTTTGCCGGAGGTTGAAGAAGAGCTGGCTCGTGCCGAGGAAATCCGCGATGCCGAAGGCAGCGCTTACGACCACGCTGAAAAGTAAGACTTTTCATATCTGATAAGTTTAGCCTGACAATAAAACATAACATCCCCCACAGCATTCTCCGCACGGGCAACTGCGAACGGAAAGAGTACTGTGGGGGATTTTTTATGCTGCTTTGCGGGGAATGAAACTGCTTATTGCGGAAAAGTGGCAGAAAAGTGATACAAAGTTGCTTGAAAATAGTAGTACAGCTGTGCTATGCTGGCCCCAAAGAAAGGGGGATAGCACCATGACATTGGGAGAGAAAATTGCATCCGCCCGGAAAGAAAAAGGCATGACCCAGGAAATGCTGGCAGAGCAGCTGGGGGTAACACGGCAGGCTGTGGCAAGGTGGGAAACAGGGAAAGCTCTGCCCGGCACAGCCAACCTGTTTATGCTGCGGCAGCGGCAATTCTGCTGTGGTTTGCTCTGCAATTTGTTGGGCTTGGCGCGGCAGTGGGGCTTCTGCTGCTCTTGCTGATTCTAATTATTGTGCTCTTTTTGATAGCAATAGGGAAAAGCGGTATTGTGGCGGCTGCAAAATCAACAGGCAAAAGAATGTTGTATCTGATAGCGGCAATGCTGCTGGCACTCGTTCTATGGAGCGTTGCTTTTGTGGCATCAGCAAACTACCAAAGCAAGGCCATCTGGAGTATGCCGCAGGAGGAATGGCAGAGCTACCCCGAGGTTGCCGCATGGATGCAGCACTGCGAAACAATGGGAAATGGTGTTTATATGCAGCGGGTGGACCTGCCTTCCGACCAGGGGAATACAACCGCATATCTTGTCTGCCGCAATGGCGTGACCAATGAACAGGCGGGAAAAATCACTCCCAATCCACTGCGGCTGCGCTTCTGGGTTACTTATCAGGCAGGGGAGAGCGAGCCCATGCTGGATGTGCTGACGTTTCAGGGAAATAAAGACTATCAGGTGTTTTTCAGAATCGGGAAAGACCAGTCTGATTGTATCTTTACGACAAATGAAAGTGAAGCGTTGGCAGGAGAAGTAAGAAGCCTGCTGGAAAGCCGGGCAAATGACAAATAAAGAAAGTTAGAAAAATGAGCCTGTGCAGGAACCGTGCATAAACACTGTTTCTGCGCAGGCTTTTTGTTAAGGCAACACCGCATAATTCTAAGTGCCGATACGGCGAGCGAGGTGCGGCAGCTGCTAAGCCA